>Ga0209510_1000710_pt1 | contig 42985 bp, 36 predicted proteins | sample BiotimSIPDNA_FD_185749 | JGI IMG/M metagenome (GOLD analysis project Ga0209510, IMG submission 185749) | Anaerobic biogas reactor microbial communites from Washington, USA - Biogas_R1 time_0 SIP DNA (SPAdes) (version 2) | ecosystem: Engineered > Bioreactor > Anaerobic > Unclassified | place...
TTTGGAAGCAAGATGATAAAAAACTCACTTTACTTTTTATGTACACCGGTTCTCATTCCGAATTGTTTTAAACAATTAAAAATTTATTGCTAAATATTGCTCACAGGTTGCCCCCCGGCAGAGCCTGTGTCCCCTTCCTCTTTACAACAGATAAAGATAACGTTCTTAAAATTAGAAGTATAAAAAGAAAATATTTTCAAAATAATGCTCTTGAATTTTGGATTACAACATAGAAGGGGCAGTTGAGGAAATTTGAAGAAAAAACGGATTGCAAATCCTCTATTAATAGGGTCGGGATTGTAAATCCCGACCAGCAGGAGTCCAGCGCATAAAGATAAAATTAGAGCTCAGTTCTCCGTTTGCCGCAGTAGGGAATATAATTTCGGGGGGCAAGCCATGCGAGATTGTAAAATTAAAAAACACCTTGTTCGAAATGGGCACGTTAGGGTTATTGTAATCGAATACTTCGAAGGTGATTGTATAGGTGCCTTCGGGCAACAATGCGTTAAACTGATCGGGCGACAACCCGACCAGATTATCGTAAGCGAAATAGTCTTTCATCTCGAAGCTGCTTAGCATTACCGTTTCGCCCCCGCTGATATTGACGGGGGAGTTGAGCATCCAGTTTGGGTTCGAAGTCGCGTTAATGCCCGCCCCCTTCATGTTTATTTTCAGGTAAACATCGCGATTGCTCACCACCAAGTCGTTCATGATAAGTGTTGCCGAGAAATTCCCCACCGAACCGTTGGCCAAATCGGCCATGCTGCCCGAGAAATTATAGTTTCCACTCACATTGAGCGTTACCGGGAATAGTTGAGCCTTGGCACTAAGGGTGCATAAAAAAACCACCGACGTTGGCGCCGGTGGTCATGCTCGTTATGTTATAGTTTCTTTATCTGAACGACAAAGCTTTTTGCTGAAACCCTTCCTTCAACTCGGTAAAAAGTTCTTTAACTGAAATAACCTTGGTTGCCCTGAAGGCATTGCTGCCACAAAAGGCATATCCCGATTTCAGGTTTCCTTTGGCGGCATTATACAGCGCCGTAATAATGCAATACGGGCTGCTACTAATGTCGCAGGTTTTTATGCAGTGAAACGGACAGGTTTGAGGCATTTTCAGGCCTTGCTTAACCTTATCGAGAAATCCGTTCCCTATGGCCCGGCCAGGCATGCCCACCGGGCTCTGAATAATTTGCACATCGTCTTCTTTCGATTCGATATAGGATTGCTTGAACAAATCTGAAGCATCGCATTCGTGTGTGGTTACAAAACGGCTTCCCAACTGTACTCCACGCGCCCCTTTTTGCATGATATTGTATATATCGGCTCCATCATATAATCCTCCGGCAGCAATAACCGGAATTTCTTTATTATACTTTTCCTCGAAGAATTTCACTTCGCTAACCACTTCAGGAACAATAGTCTCGAGCGAAAAATTCTCATCGTCGATCTGTTCACGCTTAAACCCGAGGTGGCCTCCGGCTTTGGGACCTTCTACCACAATGGCATCGGGCAAATAATCGTAATTGGCCTTCCATTTTGCACACAAGATCTTAGCTGCTTTTCCCGACGAAACAATAGGAACAAGTTTGGTGGTACTGTCTTTTTTCAGGAAACCAGGCAAACTTAAGGGTAAGCCAGCGCCGGCAAAAATAATGTCGGCTTTTTCTGAAATTGCAGTTTTCACCATGTCTTCAAAATTGGTGAGAGCTACCATAATATTCACCCCGATAATGCCTTTTGTAGCACTACGTGCTTTTTGTAATTCGGCCTTAAGCCCTTCAATACTTGATTGGATGTAATTTTCTGCCTTCTCTTTATAAAGCAGTCCAAGCCCGGCACAGGAAATAACCCCTACTCCGCCTTCGTTAGCAACAGCAACAGCCAGCCCCGACAACGATATTCCTACTCCCATTCCGCCTTGGATAATTGGTACGCGAATCTCCAATCCGCCTATTCTAAAACTCTTCATTCTCTATTTTTGAAATTATTAAGGCGTTAAACCTACCAAAAATACAAGCTACACAAGGTATGTATCGCTTATTCATAATGCATATAAAAGGAAAAACACTGAATAAAAAAGAGGTTCAAATTATTGACATTTAAAGCATTAAGTCAATAGATAAATGAATAATGACACCCTTAGGAAAATCACTCAGCCCACTATAACAAAGAAGATTAGATTTACATTATCAATAATTCGAAAAGTCAAACATCCTAATCTACAGGGCTAAACACTGGTTTGTGAGCCTAACAACCTGAAGATACTTTCTTCGCTGGCCGCAAAAATGCCTTTTTCGGTAATAAGCGCGGTAACCAACTTTGCCGGGGTTACATCGAAGCCAATATTGTATACCGGACTATTGTCGGGAACCACCTGCGCCTTTCCATCCTTACCTTCAATGCTCCTCACTTCATCGCCATTCCGCTCTTCGATAGTGATTTCGGTGAGGCCATCTGAAATAGAAAAATCAATTGACGATGTGGGAAGAGCTACGTAAAAAGGGATTCCATTATCGCGGGCTGCAAGGGCTTTGAGGTACGTGCCAATTTTATTGCACACATCACCGCGCCGTGTGGTACGGTCACTGCCAACTAGTACCAAATCGACCAGGCCGTGTTGCATAAGATGTCCTCCGGTATTGTCGGTAATAACAGTGTGGGCAATGCCTTCGTTCAATAATTCGAACGCGGTGAGCTTGCTGCCCTGGTTACGGGGCCGGGTTTCATCGACCCAAACATGAACCGGGATCCCCTTTTCGTGGGCTTTGTATACAGGCGCCAGCGCAGTTCCCCAATCGATACAGGCCAACCAGCCCGCGTTACAGTGGGTAAGTATGTTTACCGGCTTCCCCGGCTTTTGCACGGCTACCTGCTCAATAAGTGTTAGCCCAAAATCGCCAATGGCACTGCTGCTATCTATTTCTGATTGTTTTAGTTGCATGGCTGTTTCAAGAGCTTTACCGGCCATTTCAGCGAACGAGTCACACCCTTGCAAAGCGTTCATTACCAGGTCGACGGCATAGGAGAGGTTTACCGCAGTAGGCCGTGCAGTTTTCATTTCGCGTGCCAGCACATTGGTATATTCATCTGCCGGAAGTTCGCTGGTACACCCGTATAAACCAAGGTACATCCCGAAAGCCGCAGTCACTCCAATTAAAGGGGCTCCACGTACCGTCATGTCTTTTATGGCCACAAAAGCATCGTGAAACGAATGCAGGGATTTTATGCAAAACTCGAAAGGAAGTTTTTGCTGATCGATAATTTTTACCGTTTCGGGATGGTTAATATCGAACCAAATTGTGTGAAATTTTTGCCCATTTATTCTCATGATTACAAATCGATGCTAACTTTGTGGCAATTTATAATAATTGATCATGATCGACCAACAAATTGTAAAAAATGTCATTCTCGACATGGGAGGCGTTCTCGTAGACATAGCACCCCAAAATACCATCAAAGCGCTGCAACACATCCTTCAACCTTGTGTTGCCGAAAGCGAGTTGATGAACAACCACCAAGAAGTGCTTATTGCTATGGAAACAGGTCAGTGGACTAAACAACAGTTTTACGATTTTTTTAAAGGCAAATGCAAAAACGGGGTAATTGAAGAAGAAATCATTGATGCATGGTGTGCAATGGTTCTCGATTTGCCTCGTAAAAGGGTCGAAATGGTCAAAAAACTAGCGTCGAAATATTCGGTCTTCCTGCTAAGCAATACCAATACTTTTCATATCAAATGTGTTGAATCTGATTTTAAAAACAGGTATAACTACTCATACAAAAAGCTTTTTACAAAGATTTATTACTCTTCTGAAATCGGGCTTCGCAAACCTGATCCTGCATGTTTCAAGTTTGTACTTGAAGATGCCTCGCTCAACCCTGCCGAAACTGTTATGGTTGACGATGTGGAAGAAAATTGCCTTGCTGCCGAAAATGCAGGAATGCAAGCCTTAAGGGTTCCTGAGAACACTGGCCTTGAAGCGGTAATTCATCATCTATTACCAAACTAGTCAATCCTGATTTTCCGGGAAATGGGTTGCTTACCTGCTGTTACTACCACGATGTAATTACCTGTAGTAAGTTGGGAAAGAGAAATATCGGTGTATTCCTTATTTGGCACCTGAATTTCAAACACCAGTTGACCGCTGAGTGAAAATACTTTTACGTCGTTCATTGGCCCATCAGATAGAATTAAATACTGCTTGCTTCCCCGTTTTATGATCTTTAGTGTCTCGGAAAAAGAACCAGCAGGCTGCAAAAATTTGTTGCTTACCTCATTATTGCACTTTTGAATATATTCAGCAATGGCCTGATATTTTGGTGCATACACCATACTTGTGTCTTGATCTAACGTTTCGAGAATGCCCCATGAACCATAGCGGGCACTGAGCGAACCCACAAAAGAAAAATTCATATAAACCGCTTTATCACCGTCCGGGATTAGTCCGCCAACCAGGTCGAACCATTCGTTATAAAGATTATACAACGCTGTGTCGCGCTGAATATCGAGCAAAGCTTGCGCATATGTTGGCTCCTCTCCAAAAGGGGTAGGCGTTATGTGCTGACCAGCTTCATAATACACTATTTTTTTACCCAGAGGAACAGCAAGCTCCTCATAATCGCTGCTTATCCATTCTATTTCGGTCTTCATCGACTGGCGTATCATCCTGGCTATGTCGGCAGCAGTAGCCTCAGCACCCATCTCGTCAAGGAGGTTATCGTCAGTTTCGTGAAGCCCGAAATAGCCGGTTACAGCCACCGCATCGAAACTATTGGCCCTAAGGTTTCTAATTGTACGGTTTGCTACATCTTGCCAGGCAGTCTGTACCCCTGCAACCCGTACCAGGCGTTCGGGCTGAGAAGCAAAAACATTGGTCCAGAGGTCGAGATGGTTTTGTGTTTTGTCAACAATCCCTTCAGGCCAAGGGATTCCTCGATTTTCGCAAAAAAAAGTGTTGAGCCACTGGGTTTGCCCAAACATCCAATTCCAATTTTCGTTGCCATATTCTGCATAAATTGTAAGTGTCGGGTTTAGCCTGTCTTTGATAAGGGTTGCCGCCTGCAAAATATATTCATCAGAGGCACAATGGGGCATACAAACCCACATATCGACGCCCAAGGTGTTACACAAATCGCACATCATTTCGTAAGGTACCCCTTTATTGGTTGCCCAGGTATAGTGTGCCATCCTGCTCCGCTGATCCCAGGGGGTAAGTATGGTATCTGAAGGTTCATCGTCACACTCCCACATGTTATCGTGCCCCCAATTGTTTGTTGAGCCCCAGTCCATGAAACGCAAAGCCTTAAATGGCTGCAATTTTTCTAAATAGAGGGGGTTAAAAGGTTGATCCTGATACGTATTTTCGTGCCCCGGCATTATTAATCTGATATTCCTGATGTGGTTTCCACGTTTCGATCGCATAATTTTCATTTCGAGAAAACCCCCTTCAGATGACGGGGTTATATTAACCGTTAGCTTTCCTGGTTCAGCATGGATAACTTCGCCATCGGCACCAAACTGTATTTCGCCTTCTCCCTCGTAGAAACAGGTATAAATCCCTGACGGCCAGGCGGCAAGATAAGCCCAGACGGTAAAAATAATCTGTGAATCTTCAAGCGCGGCATCATCGAAAAAAAAGGGAACTTCGAGCGGATATCCATTCTCGTCCTTTTCCACACGATGGGCAAGTTCTGTATTCCATTCATTTACACCCCCTTCAATCCAGTCTGTCTGGTTTCGGGTGCCCCATGTACGAGCATTGTGCATCATATCTACAAATGGCATCTCGGTCATCCAGTCAGAAATTCCACCTAAATTTGTGCCTATCGATAATTTACAATCTTCCGATTGACCTCTTGCTGAAAGAATTCCTAAAAAAAAGAGAAATAAAAGAGCTGCTTTAAGCCTAAGCCTGCATTCAGCGAACAACTTGGTGATCATAGTAATAGGTTGATTTATTGATGCAATTTATGGGTTTATTTCGATATTTGTCGCCCGATTGGAAAAAATTCACAACTTTGTAGCTCATTAAAATTCAGAAACAATGAATTCAAAGAGTATAATTGGTATTGGCAATGCACTGATGGACATTGTGGTAAAGCTTTCCGACGAAACCATACTGGAGAAGAACAAGCTCCCCAAAGGGAGTATGACCTTGGTTGATTCGGCCACTTCGGCAAGTCTGAGCCGTCAAACTGAAGGCATGGAAAAAATACTTGCTGCTGGCGGTTCGGTTGCTAACACAATTGACGGACTTGCACATCTCGGCGCACCAACATCGTTTATTGGCAAAGTTGGTAACGATGAACTGGGAAGAATTTATAGTGAAGGCTTAAAAAATATTGGGGCTAAACCTCAACTATTCAAATCTTTCAGCCCAACAGGGGTAGCTATGGCCTTGGTAACACCCGATTCGGAACGAACATTCGGAACCTACCTTGGAGCTGCCGTTGAAATGTCGGCCAGAGATCTGTCACCCCGACTTTTTGAAGGATACAATATCGCGTACATCGAAGGGTATCTGGCTCAAAATCACGACCTTATTAGAGAGGCCGCACTATTGGCAAAAAATGCCGGACTAAGCATTGCCCTCGATCTGGCAAGTTATAATGTGGTTGAAGAAAACCTTGATTTTCTGAAGGAAATTGCCAGCGAATATGTCGATATCATTTTTGCCAACGAAGAAGAGTCGAAAGCTTTTACCGGGAAAAACCCAAGTGAATCGGTGAAAGAACTGTCGAAATTATGCCACATTGCAGTAGTAAAAACCGGGGCTCAAGGATCGCTCATCTGTTCGGGAAAAGAATTTATCGAAATTGGCGTTACAGGAAACTCTTGCGTAGACACTACAGGGGCCGGCGACCTATACGCAGCCGGATTTCTATATGGTTACTCGCTGGGACTTCCCCTCGAAAAATGCGGAAAAATTGCCTCAGTCGTTGCGGGTAAAGTGATTAGTATATACGGCGCCCGGATGAATGAAACCATGTGGGAGCAAATAAAAGCTGAAGTCTCAAAAATTATATAAAAGACAGGAATCAACGTTTACACGTTTTCAATAAAGTATGCCCGCCGGAAAAAAACAACCCGACGGGCATTTTTTCACAGCAAAATCCCCTCTCAAAACGTTTTTACTTACAGAAGGTTAACATTTAACCTCTTTTTTTTCAGCGATTTATTCATTGACTAAAAAAGACTATCTTTGCCCCGCTTAAAAAAGCATCGAATACCATGGCACACAAATCAGGTTTTGTAAATATCATAGGCAATCCCAACGTTGGGAAATCGACCATTATGAACGCGTTGGTCGGCGAGAAAATATCTATTATCACGTCGAAAATGCAGACTACCCGTCACCGCATTAAAGGAATTGTTAGTGGCGACGACTTTCAGATCGTGTATTCCGACACCCCGGGGATATTGAAACCCAACTACAAACTTCAGGAAGAAATGATGAAATTTGTAGACACAGCGCTCACCGACGCCGATGTGATCCTTTACGTAACCGACGTGGTTGAAACGGTGAACAAAAACCCAGAATACATCGAAAAAATCAATAAATCGGGAGTTCCTGTCATTCTATTGATAAACAAAATCGATTTATCGGAACAGCAAAAAGTGCTTGAATTGGTCAAAACATGGAAAGAACTGTTGCCCTGTGCAGAAATATTGACTATTTCGGCTACAGAGAAATTCAATATCGCGCCCATTTTCGACATGATACTTGAAAAACTCCCTGAAGGCCCGGCATACTTTCCAAAAGACGAGCTGACAGACCGCAACGAACGCTTTTTTGTGCAGGAAATCATCCGCGAAAAAATATTACTGTACTACCAAAAAGAAGTCCCTTACTCGGTTGAAATAGAAGTTGAGTCGTTCAAAGATGAAGAAAAACTCCTTCGGATACAGGCCGTTATACATGTAAACCGCGAAACCCAGAAAGGGATCATTATCGGCCACCAGGGAAAAGCGATAAAAAAAGTAGGCACCGAGGCACGAAAAGACATCGAAGAATTCTTTGAAAAGAAAGTATTTCTCGAATTGTTTGTAAAAGTGAACAAAGACTGGCGTGAAGAAGAACGGAGTTTGCGAAACTTCGGTTACGAAATGCAATAGTTTGCACCCGGCATATCTTCAAGCACAAGGGCAAGGATAAGAAATTGATATAGAAACAGCGGGGAAACCATTTGATTCCCTTGAAAAACAGAAAAGAAAGATGAGCAATATAGTAGCAATAGTTGGAAGGCCCAATGTAGGCAAATCGACACTCTTTAACCGGCTTATAGAACAACGTTCGGCCATTGTCGACGACATTTCGGGTGTAACCCGCGACCGCAACTATGGCAAAAGCGAGTGGAACGGTATTGAATTCTCGGTAATCGACACCGGTGGATATGTAATGAATTCGAACGATGTTTTTGAAGATGAGATAAAACGACAAGTTCACCTTGCGATCGACGAATCGGATGTAATACTTTTTGTTGTTGATGTCGAAAGCGGAATTACCGACCTCGATGAAGCCGTAGCCACAATACTTCGCCGCGAAAAGAAACCTGTTTTTGTTGTGGTTAACAAAGTTGACAATAACAAACGGCAAGGGGATGCTTACGAGTTTTATAACCTTGGATTGGGTGAGCTCTACAGTATTTCGTCGATGAATGGCTCCGGAACCGGCGACTTACTCGACAAAGTGGTTGAGTCGTTTCCTAAAGACAATACCCCTGAAGAAGAACTAGAAATACCTCATTTTGCAGTTGTTGGACGCCCCAACGTGGGCAAATCGTCGCTCATAAATACCATGATCGACGAGCCACGACACATAGTAACCGACATTGCCGGAACTACACGCGACTCCATCAACACCCGGTTCAACAAATTCGGGCACGACTTTATTCTGACCGACACTGCTGGCCTGCGCAAAAAAGGAAAAGTAACCGATAATATTGAGTTCTATTCAGTAATGCGTTCGATACGCGCCATTGAACTGGCCGATGTGTGCCTGCTTTTAATCGACGCTACACGTGGAGTTGAAGCTCAGGACATAAATATTTTCAACCTGATTATCAGAAACAAAAAAGGGGTTGTAATCCTAGTTAATAAATGGGACCTTGTAGAGAAAGACAATAAGTCGACCAATGTAATGATCGATGCCATAAAGGCCCGCATAGCCCCGAACGACGATGTGCCCATAATATTCACCTCGGCAATAACCAAGCAACGTGTGCTGAAAGCCTTTGAAATGGCCATGAAAGTGTACGAAAGCAGAAAGCAAAAAATTAAAACATCGGTTCTTAACGAAATAATGCTTGAAGCCATTGAAGCCTATCCACCACCAGCATCAAAAGGCAAATACATTAAAATAAAATTCGTTACGCAATTGCCGACCCCTACGCCAACCATAGCTTTTTTTGCCAATTTGCCGCAGTACATTAAAGAGCCCTACAAGAGGTACCTCGAAAACAAGCTACGCGAAAACTTCGATTTTACAGGTTCTCCACTTACGCTTGTCTTCAGGGCAAAATCATAAAGAAACAACACCGATAACGAATTGCCGGGCAAAATAAGTCCGGCTTTTTTATGCCTCAAAATTTCTCAAATGGGTTAACCTATCAACGCAAAAAAGCCCCGCTTGTAGCGAGGCTCTTCAAAATTCGTTCGTTTAACAACTTAAAGCAGGGCATCAATTTTCTGAGCCAATACAGTTTTTGGTACTGCACCAACTTGTTTATCGACCTGCTGACCATTCTTGAAAAACAAGAGGGTAGGAATATTCCTTATTCCCAATTGAGAAGGAATACCCGCATTGCTGTCGACATCCATTTTTGCCACTACAATTTTGTCTTTATACTCTTCGGCCAATTCTTCAACAATAGGCCCTACCATACGGCAAGGACCACACCACTCGGCCCAGAAATCAACTACAACCGGAATGTTCGACTGTAATACAACTTCCTCAAAATTAGCATCATTTACTTCTATAGCCATAATTATATCATTAATATTTTTAAGTCAATTAAATCAAAAGGAGTTACAAATTTAATTGATTTTAAATTGAATTCCTTCAATGCCATTCAAATATTCAATAAACTCGTCGCGAAGAGCGATCTTTATATTTCTGGAAAACAGATTGACCGTGGTTTTTGTTTCAGGGTCAGAGATTTTAAATTCGAGTAACGTTTGGCCTTTATTTTTTTCGCACACTGTGTGTAATTCTGTAAGAAACTGGTCGGTAATCGATTGGAGTGGCACTTCAATCAACAATGATTTTATCATGGTGTCGCGCACTTCGGAAAGGAGTTCAATATTTTGCACCTTAACTTCGAGCTGTTCTTCATCGCTATCGTTGTACCGAAAGCGAGGCATCACTTTCCCCCTAACCATAAGGAATAAGCCTTTATTACAGTACTTCCCGAAATTGATATAATCCTTTCCGGAAAAGAAAAATTTAAATTGCCCCTCGTAGTCGGCCAAAATAATATACGAGTATCGTTTCCCTTTGTTGCTTATAATATCACGGGCCTCGGTTACCATGCCAGCCAAAACCAGATCACGCCCCCTAAAAGGTTCCAAATCGGCTTCGAGTTGGGCAAGGGTAACGCCCTTGGTGCAAAATGAGTTGATTTCGAGTTTATAATCATCGAGCGGGTGGGCTGTAAGATATATTCCAATCAGGCTTTTCTCATGGTCGAGTTTTACCACCGATGGCCACTCTTCGGCAGCAACCGGCCGGGGTTTTTGAATAGTAATTTGCTGAGCCCCTCCAAAGAGCGACTGCTGTGCCATGTTCCTTTCGTTTTGGATAAGGTTTCCATAGCGGATGAGGTTTTCAATAAACGAAAGCTCGTTTTTGTCGGGTATAAAAAACTGAGAGCGGTTACATCCCGAAATTTGGTCAAAAGCGCCCGAATATGCCAATGCTTCCCAGTTCTTTTTGTTTACCGACTGAAGGTTAACCCTCTCGGCAAAATCGCAAATATCGCTATAGTCCCCGTTTCTTTTTCTCTCTTCAATAATGTCGGCCACAGCACCTGCACCAACGCCCTTTACACCAGCCATTCCAAAGCGGATTTCTCCTTTTTTATTTACGGTGAATTTATGGTACGATTCGTTCACGTCGGGACCAAGAACCTTAATTCCGAGGTGGTTGCATTCATCCATAAAAATAGAAATGCGGTCGATGCTTGAAAGGTTCCGGCTTAGCACGGCTGCCATAAATTCAGCAGGGTAATGGGCTTTAAGATAACCGGTTTGGTAAGCTACAAACGCATAACAAACCGCATGCGATTTATTAAATGCATATTGGGCAAAAGCTTCCCAGTCTTTCCAAATCTTTTCAATGAGTTTTTTCGGGTCTTTTTCCGGACACTGATCAACAAATTCCTTGTTTTTGAGACATCCGTCGGTAAACTCTTCTTTGAGTTTATCCATCAGCTTTCGGTTCTTCTTACCCATGGCCTTCCGAAGGGTATCAGATTGTCCCCGGGTAAAACCACCTAAAGCTCTCGACTGAAGCATTACCTGTTCCTGGAATACGGTAATCCCGTATGTTTCAGAAAGATAAGGTTCCATAAGCGGATGGTCGTACAAGATTTCTTCTTCTCCCAGTTTTCGCTTTACGTAATCGGGAATATACTCCATTGGCCCTGGGCGGTAAAGGGCATTCATTGCCACAAGGTCTTCGAAACGGTTGGGCTGCAACGAGCGCAACCATTTTTTCATGCCCGGAGATTCGAACTGAAATATGGCCGTGGTGTCGCCCCTGCTGAAAAGCTCGTATGTTTCCCTGTCGTCCATGGGGATGCGGTCGATATCAATGTCGATATTTTTTGAGAGCTTGATATTATCAAGACACTCTTTGATAATCGACAGGGTTTTCAGCCCAAGAAAGTCCATCTTCAGCAGCCCGATTTCTTCCACAAAACGGCCATCGTACTGAGTAGTAAACAGCGATTCGTCTTTGGTAGGCATAATGGGTATATGGTCTGAAAGCGGATCGCGGCTAATAAGCACCCCGCAGGCATGTACCCCGGTTTGGCGGACTGATCCTTCGAGCGATTCGGCAAACTTTATAGTGTCGGCAATAAGCTGGTTTGTCGATTTCTTTTCTATTTCGAGTTCTGGATTTTCTTTATATGCATCCTTCAGAGTGATTTTTGGCGTGTCTGGAACCATCTTAGCCAACCGATCTGCCTCAGGGAGTGGCAATTGCAGCACGCGTGCAACATCGCGAATCGCCATTTTTGCGGCCATTGTACCAAAAGTGCAAATGTGGGCAACTTTATCCTGACCGTATTTTTTGGTAACCCAATCGAGAACAAATTGCCGCCCGTCGTCATCGAAGTCGATATCAATATCGGGCATCGAAATACGTTCGGGGTTAAGAAAGCGCTCGAACAGAAGGTTGTACTTCATCGGGTCGACATTGGTAATAGAAACACAATAGGCGACCACCGACCCGGCAGCAGAACCACGGCCCGGGCCAACGATTACGCCCATGTCGCGGGCTGCTTTTATAAAATCCTGAACAATAAGAAAATATCCGGGGAATCCCATGAGTTTTATCGTCTCGAGCTCAAAATCGATACGTTCCCGGTATTCTTCAAGTTGCTGTGGTGAGTAGCGGGTTTTTGCCCCTTCATAAACAAGATATTCAAGGTAATCGGATTCGAGTTTTATGCGGAGTAATTTTTCGTAACTCCCTTTCAATTTGTATTTCGAGAATTCTTCTTTCAACACATCTTCGGGATGGTTTTTCACGAATTCGTCCCAATTGTAGAATTCGCCTGGAATAGGGAACTCGGGCATAATAGGAGAAGAATTAAGATCGAAAACTTCAACCTTATCGGCTATTTCTTGTGTATTTTCGAGTGATTCGGGAATATCAGCAAAGAGCTCGTTCATTTCTTCAACCGACTTGAACCACTCTTGTTTTGTGTAATGCATCCGGTTTTCATCGTCGTAATTTTTTCCGGTATTGAGGCATATCATAATATCGTGAGCCTCGGCATCTTCTTGATTGGTAAAATGAACATCGTTAGCAGCGATCAGTTTAACATCAAACTTTTTTGCAAGCGGAACAAGGACTGCATTTACTTTCACCTGGTTTTCGTATACCTCTTGTCGTTCGCGCAACGACTCGGCGGGGTGCCTGTGCAATTCAAGATAGAAATCGTCGGCAAAAACACTTTTGAACCATTTGATAGCTTCTTCGGCCCCGTTAATATCTCCATTCATTATTTTCTGGGGGATTTCGCCGCCAAGGCAAGCCGAGCTTACAATAAGCCCTTCGTGATATTTTTCGAGCAACCCTTTATCGATTCTCGGTTTGTAGTACATCCCTTCCGTATTGGCAATTGATATGAGTTTTAGAAGGTTAACATAACCGGTGCGGTTTTTAGCTAAAAGAATCAAGTGATCGCCCGACCGGTCTTCCTTCCCTTGCTTGTATTCAATGCCACGCTCGGCTACATAGGTTTCGCAGCCAATAATCGGTTTCAATTTAAACCATTGTTCTACCGGAAAGTCGGGGTTTCCGTAATTCTCGTTTTTGCAAGCGTTCCAAAACTCTTTAATCCCAAACATCGACCCGTGGTCGGTTAATGCCAGCGCATTCATGCCGCACTTCATGGCCTTCGACACTAGCGAACCAATGCTGGCCTGACCGTCAAGAATTGAGTATTGCGAGTGTACATGTAGATGAACAAATGGTTTCACAGTCGATTTATTTATAGTGTATTAAACAATATTTCAACGAATTAATCGTGCAGCTCTAAATTAATCCAAAAAAACGGTATCGGGCAGTATTGTTAATAATTTAGTGCCAAATACAAAAAAGAACTCCTGTTATTGCTTGCACAGCAATAACAGGAGCCAATAAGTTTGCGCTTTAAAAGTTACCAACAGGGTAAAAAACAACGGCCTATTCGGGCCATACAAAGAGAGTTTTTTTCGACTGTGAAATTGATTGATATTTGTAATATTGGGTTAGGTTATCTTCAAGTATAACCCCTTCAATTAACATCAATAACGAATCGCCTTCTTTTGGATAAGCACCATTTCTCCAAAGGTTTGAATAACTTACAAGAGTACCTTTAGTAGATGCCGTGTCGAGAAGTTGAGTGGCCAAAACAATTTTGTTATCGTCTAATACTCGAATTGAATAGCAATCGGCCGAAGGATTTCTCTTCCAATGAACGGTAACTGCATCGCCCTGTTTATGGGGTACAATACTATCGATTTGCATTGGGGCAATCGTTTTGTTTGTCAAATTATCAATTTGAACAATCTGTGTATTATCATCGAAAGTTACATCAAAAATATATTCTCCGGTAGCAGGAGCCGTGGAAGTATACGCAGATTCGGGCAAAACATATTCGAAATAATTCGAAGTCATTTGCTTCATAGAAATATCACTGCCACCACCGGGTGTTCTCATTTTAACTGCTTTTACCGGGACATTTGCATTGAAATAAGACTCCAAGCCAAACAACGTGTCGCCATCAATAATGCGCACGGTAGAATAAACATCGGCAACATATTCTTTTTTAACTTCATTATCGAAACATGAAAACAACAGAAACAAAGCGGCAACAAAAGCCATTGTTTTAACTATCAATTTATTATTCATAACTCTATTTATTAATCTATTTTTGTTAACCAACTAAAATAATCTTCACGGGCAAAAGAAATGCTTTGCACATCGAACGCCGAAACGTTTTTCTCATATTGGTAAGCAAGAACCACCGGCCTGAACTTTTCGCCCCGCACGGGAATTTTTCCAGTAAACCACCCGTCGGAACTGGAAGTAATTGAAAACCGGGGTTGTGAAGCACTTAAGAAATCGCTCTGAAAAACAACTTCACCAGCTTCATTTTCCAAAACAACCCTATATTGATGGGCATACTCCACATTATTCCAAGCCAAGTTCAACCGGATATCGATAGTATCGAACTGGTTTTTGGTAAGTACTGGCGGCAACATAACATTCTGTTCAAGAGAGTCGGTAGCTTCATATTCAATCCCATTATCGAAAACAACCTTGAAAAAGAATTCTTGTGGAGAAGGTTTGCTTGTTTTATAATCCGATGTATCAGGAAAATAGCTAAAGGTATAACGGAATGCAGCCGAATCGAGTGGAATATTAATTGAACCATCGGTACTGCTAACCGAAGCCTGTTTCATTTTCTCGTAAGAATAGGCATAATAACAGGTGGCATACACCACAGAATCGCCCGACTTAAAAGATTGCACAATTGCATCGCCATAAGCAACATACATATTTTCTTCCTGTTGACACGAAGAAAACAGCATAATAACACCCAAAAGGAAAAAGAAAATAAATAAATAAGATTTCATCTGTATAAAACTTTTAACATACTGAATATCTTTTGGAACGAATGGTTGTTCATTGAATGAGTTTTCACCCGGATGGAACTCACATGTGTTTTGTTCATCCGTGTTTGTGTTTTTCTGCAAATATGTTCGTTTCATCATAGTTTTCACAATTTGAGTAATGACGATTAGGGCATTAAAAAAGTTGCGTTAAAAGTACAATATCCTGAAAAAAAAATGCCGGCTAATTTTCCAAAGGATTTAAGTTTAGCATTGAGCTATACACCAATATTAAGCGAAAAATTTGAAAAATAACAACATAGCAACAAAAAACAAACACAGCAAGATACAGTGAAACAGAAAAACAAAAATTACGGATAAAAGGTACAAAATGTTTGAAAATGAAAATAATATTGTACTTTTGCGAACTCAAAAAAATAAAAAGTAATTATTTAAAATTTGACATTATGCCAGTTAAAATTCGTTTGGCCCGTCATGGCCGAAAGAGAAATGCTTACTACCACATAGTAGTAGCAGACAGCAGGTCGCCACGAGATGGTAGGTTTATTGAAAGGATTGGCGCGTACAACCCGATCACAAATCCTGCTACCATTGAACTGGATTTCGACAAAGCGTTATTGTGGCTCAACAAAGGAGCACAACCCACCGACACAACAAAAAACATCTTGTCGGAAAATGGTGTTTTAATGAAAAAACACTTACTCGAAGGGGTTAAAAAAGGTGCATTCGACGAAGCAGAAGCAGAACGCCGCTTCAATGCCTGGAAACAGGAAAAAGCTGCCAAACTTCAGGCTAAGATCGAAAAAATCAACTCAAAATCTAACAACGAGTTAGCAGAAAAGTTGAAAGCCGAAACAAAAGTAAAAGAAGCCCGCGCTGCTGAAATTGCCAAGAAAAATGCTGAAGCCGCTGCTGCCGAAGCTGCACAACCAGAAGCCGCTGCTGAAGAAGTTGCCGAAGAAGCAACTGAAGCTGCTGCCGAAGATGTAGCTCCCGAAGCTGCTGAAGGTACTGAACAAGAAGCATAACCTTAAACAGATAGTTGGCTTAAAAAGCGTTTCTCACGAGACGCTTTTTTATTTTCTACCCTTAGCAATCCGCACCTTCCCGTTTATATCGGTAATAATAAGTGAATCAAATCCAAATGATTCCATCAAAGCGAGCATTTCCTGCCCGTAAGCCTCATTAATCTCGAAATACACCCGCCCCCCCGCTTTTAGCAAGGTTTCACTTTTTTCAAGAATGGCCCGATAGAAAAGTAACGGATCGTTATCTGGTACAAAAAGCGCTTCGTATGGCTCATGGTTAAGCACATTTTCGGGCATAAGAGCCTTTTCTTTCAATGTAACGTATGGCGGGTTACTCACCAAAATATCGAAACCCGAAGGGTCTGGCATATCGGTACCAAGAATATCGTACAGGAAGAAATGAACGTCACAATTGTTACTCATTGCGTTTTTTGATGCTATGCCGAGAGCTTTCTCTGACAAATCACAAGCCCAAACCTGGGAATCTGGCAGGTTTTTTTTTAGCGAAACAGCAATGCAACCGCTACCGGTGCCAAAATCAATAATTTTCAATTGGGCACTATTTCTGTTCTCGCTTATTATCAGGTCGACTAATTCTTCTGTTTCGAAACGGGGAATCAGTACCCCGATGCTAACAGCAAAAGGTAATCCATAAAATATAGTTTCGCCCAGAATATACTGAATTGGTTCATAACGAGCCAGCATTTGAGTAATGTCATAAACCCGTTGCTGTTCGTCGGTGCTAAACAATTTATCGCGGTTAATGATCATCTCGCCTTTTGAATATCCTCTCAGATGATTAATTATCAGATAACTGAAAGCATTAATTTCTCCATCGGGATATAATCCTTCCAGAGTTTTCTTTATGTGATCAATGGCTCTTTGCATAGAGTATTCGATGGATTACGTGATGCAGTTAACTGTTTTTAAGGCTGATACAATACTTTTGAAACAGAAACTGTTCCACCCGATTTCACTTTAAAAATAAGCATTCCTTTTCCGGTTCTCAACATCGATAAATCAACTGTCGTGTATGAACCAAAGTTTGTTTCAAAAATCTTTATTCCCTGCAAGGTGAAAATCTCCAAGTGATTGGTTTCTCCATCTCCAGGAAAAAGAACATTGGCAACATTACGTACCGGGTTCGGGAAGACCTTCAACTCATTATTTTTCAAAGATATAACATTAAATTCGTCAACAATCCCCGGATCGTCGGAAAACGGAGAGCCATTTAAAACTGTTGAACTTTTCCAATAGTTGTGCCTGCCAGGATCTCCAGACGGGTATCGCTCAACTGCTGAGAGGGAATAACCACCGCCATCAGCATCCCAAGGCCAGAGTTCGGTATCGAAATATTCGAAATTAAGCACCATATATCCGTTTTCCGATTTTATCATAACCCGTTCCCCTCCATTCGAAAAGTTCCCTTCGAAGTTTCCCGAAGGAACCATACCGTGTTTCTCGTAAAACCACTTTGGTTTCGATGCAATTACGTGAAATTGCTTTGGTGCCAGCACTGTAGCATTTTTATATTCATAGCCAATTGCCGAATAAAACTTAAACCCGGACAAATGAACCGGTCGCGAACCCGTATTTTTCAGTTCGAAAAACTCGAACGATTCGCCCGGAACAGTATCTGTTCCCACGATTGAGTCGGTAGGGTGATAATGAATTTCTGTAACTTTCAGCGCTGAATAGTCTTCATCCGCGCGTAAGAATTTAATATCACGCATGGGGCTCCAGTATTCGCCGGCTTTTACCCTGGCTTTTAGCCAACCGGTTGCTTCAGCATTGATTACGTCGCCGCTATTGGCTCGCATTGCCAACGGGTTTATTGCCCCACCGAGCATTCGCGGATCGGAGCCATCGAGAGTATAAAAAATCAAACCGGCTTTTGTTTCGAACGAAAGGCTGAACGAACCATCCATGGAATAGACATCTTCTTCAGCCAGTTGGTTGTCGACCTTAACAAGAGGTGCATCGAGATAGGTAAAAAGTTCTGCCTGAACCAGTTGATCGATAACAATATCGCTTCGGTATGGAAAAAAACGCTCATAAACGTCTTCAATTTCGGCCTCCCAATCGTCGCGCGTAAAAGGCGACCAGGTTTTAGCATCGCCCCAGCGGGCCGACTCGGCAATAATGGCCAAGTCAATTTCTTCGGCTCTCTTCTCGAATCTTTTTTGAGCAATTTCGGGGACAAAAACACCTTTGTTGAAAAAGTGCTTATATATCCTGTCGGCAAAGCGCTGGCGATACTCTTTGTTTGCAGTAAGTTTATGATGAAGCCATTGCGGATGAAAGACTGAAAAAGAAGCTACAGTCATATTGGGAATTTCCACCCGATTTTCTTCCAACCCTATCCCCGGAGAAGCATTGTCGATCATCATGGAATGCTCAGCATCGTGGTTGAAAAAAACAAACCCTGATGATTTATCGTCTCGTCGGTCGATGGCATAAAAATTATTACACTCCCTTTCACCCCTAAAAGCGGAAGTTGGCGCATCGAAATTGCCTGCATAAAATATTGTCAGCATATAATCGATCAAGTTGTCAATATCGACCATCACTTCGCCTCCTTTTACCGGATATCCATTTTTGTCTTTTCCTTCCAGGGCAAAATAGTCTTCGTTTTTTGAAAACCCCTTTTGGCAGAGATCATATAATACTTTCCACGAATTGAGATTTCCATCGGTAGCCTCAACCACGTAACCATTTGCGTTAACTTTCACCACATCATAATCGTCTTTGCTCCCGCCAAAATAATCGGACGCATAACGGGCTTCCGACCTCTCTTGAGTTTGGTATAGCCCCCAATACATCCCGTTAAGGTATAAGTGGTAATACCGGCTCCGGGTGTATGGTTGACCCATGTCGCGCTGTGTGTCTCGCGAGAAGACCTCTCGTACACAGGTGTTGCGCCTGTCGCCATTGCTCCATGCATAGTTTTGTTCGCAACGAAGATCAATTTTGTCGAATTCGGTTACTCCTTCATCGCCAAAAAGAGGGTATTTCAATTTTGCCACTCCGTATTCTTTCTTGAAAAACAGCCTGAACCCGTGCTTTGGATATTCGTCATGCCGGCTCCAACCGCCCCTTATCCTGATTCCGGCGTTTACGTTGAAGCCTGGTTTTCCAGTGGGGTCAATCAATTCAACCGAGCAGAAGCGCTCCCAGTCTTCTCCATCTTCCATTGCATTGACATATATACCCTTCTCAGAATCGAACATATCGGGCAAATCTGTAACCACCGAGATCGAAGGGATATCGAGCAATGCATCATCAATCAGACTCGCAAACTGACTGGTTTTGGTCACATCGGGATCCATCTCAAGGTCGATCATCTGTCCGTTTACCTGCGAGGTAGGCCACCCTCCACCCGGGGCTTTTTGTGCAATTACCTTATCGATAAAAATATAGGTCTGGCTTACTGGAAACGAAGGTAAATAACCGGTTCGGCTAAGTGATGCCCGCACAATAAAACAAGGAGTTGCTGCCCGTCCTGATGTAGATGAAGGGTTTACCACCACTGATTTTGATTTTCCTCCTTTTATAGCCGTTTTTGAGGTTTGCGGGTTACTACCATCAATTGTATAAAGAATCGAATATGACTGATCGGGCACATCGAGCTGCAGATTGAAAGAAGAAGAATAAAACCCGCCTTTATGACTAAAAACCACTTTCAACGAATCGCTGACCTGTGGAGTTTCTTGCTGGGCAAAGCAATCCATAGGATATATGACCCATAGAAAAGAACCAATTAGTATAATTACTCTAAAAATATTTGCAGAAAAATGGTTGCTCCTATTCATTGATATTCTGATTGTCGTGAAAAATGATTTGTTAAAAATTGCCAAAATATAAAAATGATTTCATCTTATTACACCTATAATGACAACCCTCATGATTTTTCCCTGTCAATATTCGATGAAAACACAATTTTTTTTAAACATTTTAAATAGTCAGAAAAAATGGAAAACACAATTTTTGAAAACAGTAGCAGGACATTGGCGGCCAGAGCCAATAATAATGAGTTAGTTGTCGAAAATTTAATACGTCGTATTAAGTATAAAAACATTGAAATTGTTTATGTTGATTTTTCGAATATCCGTAGTCAGGAAAAAGTTTATCAGGCAATGGACTATGCCGCAAATTACATCAGGCAGCAACTTCCTCGAAGCATTTACACCCTGACCAATATCACGGGAATGTATTTCAACACCGATATTTTTAACCGCATTTCGGTTTATGCAAAGCAAAACGAACCGTTTGTTAAAGGGAGTGCCGTTGTTGGAATGAGTGGACTGATGCAAATTTTTTACAATAGTTTCTCTCGAATATCTGGACGCGAAGTGAAAGCATTCTTCTCGGAAGAAGAAGCCAAAGAATTTTTACTTAACATACAGCTTGCGAATAATTTAAAATTTGCACAATAAAAACAGCGGGCCAAAAGCCCGCTGTTATATTAACTACCGAATTGATTGCAAGAAAAACAGAGCTATTGTTGAGATAGCTTTTTTTCTTTCTAGCACTAAAATAATCGCTATCATTGATTCTGCAAAGCATTCAACAAAATTTATAAGAAAAATTTTTCTAGTTTCTTTATTTTCAGGAACAAAAAAAATTAGCGTTTCCCCTCAAAATACAATCAAGCCTCCAAACCGATCAGGCCAACACCAAAGACATAAATTACATGATCAAAAACACTAAAATTTGTCGATAAGGGGTGGAAGAAAAACAATAAGACCAACAATTGCTGCACCAAGAGCTGTAATGAGCACTGCAGCGGCCGACAAGTCTTTTATAATTTTGATGCGAGGACTGTATTCCCGAGTCTGTTCATCGGCTAATTTTTCTATTGCAGTATTAAAAATCTCGGCAGCAAAAACCATGGCTATTGCCAACACAACCAACGCCCATTGAATTTCTGAAATAGAAAGCCAAAACCCCATACTGATAACACAAACAGTAGCCAATAAGTGCACAAGAGCATTATGCTCCGATGCGAAAAAAGACACAATTCCACGGCCAGCAAAAACAAAACTCTTAAGCCGCTGCCTCAATGAAAAAGGCTTATTAGTTGGTTCCATGTAAAAGATAATTCGTGTTGTACAAATTCTAGTGGTATAAAAGACGTGGATAAAGATACAGAAAATGAGCCACAAAGAGCAAAAAAATAGGGAAACCATACCGGCTTCCCTAGAGAATAACTAAACTAATCTTACTTGCTATTTTGTGTTTCAATATTTCTTTAGACTTATTTGAACGTTTCGATAAGGATTACGCCATTGGCACCCCTCGAACCGTAAATTGAAGCCGAAGCATCTTTCAGAATATTAATGCTTCTAACCTGGCAAGGAGGAATATCGGCGATTTGCGAAACCACAATCCCATCGACAACATAAAGCGCACAGTTTGAAAGCATTATTGAATTCCGGCCTCTGATAATGACTTCCTGTTCACCACCGGGAACAGCCGATATATTATTGACCATCACCCCGGCACAGCGGCCATCAATCAAGTCGAAAATATTAGTATACGAACAAAAATCATTCTTCTGATTATCGAGCATCGATTGGGCATGCGTGGCTTTATCCTGTGAAATGTATCCATAACCCACGGCGAGCTGAACACTCTCGGGCCCACTGACGAATCGCATCTGAACCAGCACCGTATCGGTTGAAGGACGTACCCGCTTTGATACTTTTTCGAAGGTTTTAGCTTCGAACTGAAGAACATCTTTTTTATTACATACAATTACAAAGTTTCCCAACGAGTCGGTCATTGTAACTGTTCCTGCTTTTTTTGCTTTGACAACAATGTTAGAAAGCTTCAGGTCGTCGGAGAGACGAACATTTCCGTACACTGCGCGGTGCTGGGCACTAACGCAAACCGACAACAACATTCCGGTAATTAGTAATACTATGGTTTTCATGACTTTATTTTTTATAAGATTCAACATTCGTTATGAACTTGGTCTTTCCGGATCCTATCTGACCACATTCACAACTATGACACGTAGAAAGAAAAATGCCCCTACCCTATTGTTGCCCTTTTTATTTACCATGATTTTTTCCAACCATTCTTTTTAATGATATGACAATCTTATACGTGAAATGTTTACAAAAGCTACACCAGGTAACACAAAAAAGGCTGCACATGGCAGCCTTTTTTATATCAATATATTAGAATTGAACCTAAAGAATCGGGAGTTCTACTTAAGTTTGGCAAATAAGCTTTTCATGCTAACTGCTTCTGCAATAATCGCCCGAAGTTTCGAAATTTCTACCCGGTCTTGTTCCATGGTATCGCGGTAACGAATAGTCACGGTATTGTCTTCCAGAGTTTGATGATCAACAGTAACACAGAACGGCGTGCCAATAGCATCCATACGGCGGTATCGTTTCCCAATCGAGTCCTTCTCGTCGTACATACAGTTGAAGTCGAATTTCAGGTCATCGATTATTTCACGTGCTTTTTCTGGTAGCCCATCTTTCTTCACCAATGGCATAACGGCCATTTTAACAGGAGCTAACTGAGGCGGCAAGCTAAGTACTACGCGGGTATCCTTCTGACCGCTGGCATCGCTTACTTCTTCTTCTTTGTATGAAGCCGAAAGAACTTGCAGGAACATGCGGTCGACCCCAATTGAAGTTTCAACCACAAATGGCACATACGATTCGTTTTTTTCGGTGTCGAAATATTGAATTTTCTTGCCCGAATATTGCTGATGTTGGCTCAGATCGAAATCGGTACGGGAGTGGATCCCTTCCACTTCTTTGAACCCAAACGGGAATTTATATTCCACATCAACAGCAGCATTGGCATAGTGTGCCAGTTTCTCGTGTACATGGAAACGGTAATTTTCAGCACCAAAACCAAGCGATTGATGCCAGCTCATACGGGTTGTTTTCCATTTTTCGAACCAGTCGAGTTCTGTGCCCGGTTTTACAAAAAACTGCATTTCCATTTGCTCGAATTCCCTCATGCGGAAAATGAACTGACGGGCTACAATTTCGTTACGGAAGGCTTTACCAATTTGGGCAATACCAAACGGAAGCTTCATGCGACCGGTTTTCTGTACGTTCAGGTAGTTCACAAAAATGCCCTGAGCCGTTTCGGGGCGGAGGTAAATTTTCAGGGCACCATCAGAAGTTGAACCCATCTCGGTAGAGAACATGAGATTGAATTGGCGCACTTCGGTCCAGTTGCGGGTTCCCGAAATTGGGCATACAATTTCTTCGTCAACAATAATCTGCCGAAGTTCTTCGAGGTTTCCATCATTCAACGCTTTCGCAAAACGGTTATGCAGCGCATCCCATTTTTCCTGATGCTCAAGAACACGGGCATTAGTGCTGCGGAATTGGGCTTCGTCGAAAGCATCGCCAAATCGCTTAGCTGCCTTTTCAACCTCTTTGTTAATCTTTTCTTCGATCTTAGCCAGTTGTTCTTCAATGAGAACATCGGCACGATATCTTTTTTTCGAATCTTTATTGTCAATTAATGGGTCGTTGAATGCATCAACGTGGCCAGAAGCCTTCCAAATGGTTGGGTGCATAAAAATTGCCGAATCAATGCCCACAATATTCTCGTTGAGCATCACCATCGAATCCCACCAATATTTTTTGATATTGTTTTTCAACTCAACGCCGTTCTGACCATAATCGTACACAGCGCCTAACCCGTCGTATATTTCACTGCTCTGAAATACAAACCCATATTCTTTGCAATGGGCAACCAGTTTCTTAAAAACATCTTCAGCCATAATGCTTGTATATAATTTTGAAATTGAGGCCGTAAAAATAGGATTTTATCTTTAGAATAGAATGCCAAAAAGGATAAATGAAACAAAATTAATATGGCTTTGGAGCTACTTCAAAAACATGATACTGAAGAAATAATTAGACAAATGTTTGTTGAAAAAAAATATCTATCCCTCGAAGGAACAACTTTCTGATTTCTCTAAAAAACTTCTCTCAACTGGGTGTAACAACACTTAATGTTGTCAAAGGCACAAATTGCAAATAAAAGCCTGATTCTATTGGGTTAAACGTGAAAAATTTTTGTGGTGAAAATATTATGAATGCAAAATCAATAAGATTGTCAACATTCCCCTTGTTTGGTTTACTTTGCCGAATATCAATTCAAAACCACCAGAGATAAATTGGCCAATAAATTACAAGTTGAGATAAATGAGATTTGTATTGGTTAAATTTAAAACTGATACTATGAAGAATGTATGTAAATTATTGGTGTTGTTGGCGTTACTGGTAACAATTCAACCTGTAGCTGCAAAAAAAGCTGAAGCACACTTTAAACCCGGTGACTGGTTCGAGTGTGAAATGGAGTTTGTGGACGATGTTCCCGTGTTTCACAACCATTGGGCGAATAACGATTCCATTTATCTACCCTTACAATATATGGTTGTCAGATTCGAGCTGAAAGAAAATCCTTCGGATAGCGTTGAAATTTGGTCCTACAAAATAATTCGTAACCGATTGTTAAACCGCATTAAGCCTAAATATAGTAATGCCTATCAATACAACGCACATTGCTTTGATAGTTGGTATCCTGACTATTTTATTGAAGGTATGGATACTGTTACGAAAAGCTTAACAGGAATTCTGAAGTTGATAAATAATAACATTAATGAACATTACAAGAATTATACAGAAAGTGAAAAACATTTCAGTAGTAAATCAATTTTCCCGTTAAACAATGGTGGTAGTTTTGGCAGTAGTTCTATATGGGGAGTTGGTAGCCGCATCGATAATTTGGTGGAAAGAATGTTTTCATTAATATATCTGGTGGAAAATATTAAAACTGGGAATTCTCTATTCTCAAGAAAATTGAGTTATAAACAGAAAAGTTACAGTAAAAAAGACTCCATTTTATTCTCAATAAGAAACGAAAATTTCACCAATACATATACTGCATATCTACTCTTCAATGGGTTGGTTTATACTTTTAAAGATAAATACAACCAAAAGGTTTTAGCTATCACAAAAGCCAGTTTTGAATTGCCAAACAAAGCTGTGCTTTCAATAATCGACAAACGAAATAAAAAGGAAGAATCGAAGAAATATTTCGACAATATTTCAATTGATTTTGGAAATGCAGCACATGTGATTTCACATAAAATCAAAGAAGAAAATAATATAACGAAATATAATTTTGAATTGAAGTGTGGCGTAGAAATGATCATCCGGAATAATTATCTTCCTAAACAAAGTATTTTTGTTGAGCCGGGTGACACCATTCAAGTTACTGTTCAGGATGATAAGTCTAATCCTATAACTGTAACTGGTCTTGAAAATTATATTGAATATCAAAAGGCACTTAATGCTACTGCCGGAGAAATAAAAGTATCATCACTTTCACCAGAGTGTAAAGCTTATCTTATTCTGAAAAGTAAAATTAATGCAACCTACTCAAAATTACGTGAGAGGTTCTTTTTAAAATCGCCTGATATGCAAGAATATCATCGTGCTATGACTGACTTTTATTACTTGAAATCTTTTCACTATAAAACCTTATTCGAATTAGAAAATGCCCTAACAGTAGTAAGCCAGGGGAATTATTGGCAGAAGGAACAAATTCTTGCTTTGGGTGCTCCTTTTTATACAAATTTTAAGTATAAATACTACAGTGCACTATCCAATTTCAGTCAATTTTCTCTATATGCGCTATTATACGAAATACTGTATAATTCAATCAATATAAATCTTGAAACTTATTATGATGAGTTTTTTATAAATTGCGGCGACACACTAATGACCAATAAAATTTGTGCTAAATTGAATGGTGTTAAATCGGTACAGGCTGGCATGGAGTTGCCTTTCACAAAGATGCTTACCGAACATGAACAGGAGGTTGACATTTTACCTAAAAAAGGAAAATTTGGGCTATTGTTTCTTTATGTTATGCCCAACCATGTGCAATCCATTAAAAAAACATTGAGTGGAGACTTGCCTGAAAATGTACAATTTGTCACTTACCAAATCAGTAGGGAACCTACAATAAAATCGGATAAAAGATTACCAGAAACAGCTCTTTCGAAGGCCGATTCGCTTGATTTATTTGGTCATCCCAGTAAAACAAGTGAAATGGATAATTTACTTTACAGCTCTTTGGAAGGTATTTTGATTTTATACGATGACAAAGGTCAAATTTGGTACAACTCGTCATACTATTTTCAATCCGAAGGAGGAAATGCTAAATACATTACTGGAATACAAAATGCCATTGAACAATCTAAAAACAAACCTATTAGCAAATCGAAAAGCATCCTTCTAATTATTCTGTTGTCGGTAATTGGTTCGGTTGCCATCACGTTTACTTTTTACCGCATCCGCATTGCACGGCTCAAGAAAAAGAATGCACGCGAGCAGCTTATACAAGAGCTGAAAATGAAATCGGTACAGTCGCAACTGAACCCTCATTTCTTGTTCAATGCGCTAAACTCTATTCAGGTGCTGGTAAAATCGGGCGACACAAAGCAGGCCGACAATTATCTGGTGGGCTTCTCTGAGCTGTTGCGCAACGTACTTCAGAATTCCGATAAACGTTTGGTTCCGCTAAGCGAAGAACTGAAAATGGTGAACCGTTATTGTGAACTCGAAAAGCTACGGCTCGACTTCGATTGTGAACTGAAAACCGATACGCAAACGAACCTCGATTTGATCGAGGTTCCTTACATGTTATTGCAACCAATTATCGAAAATGCCATTAAACATGGTGTGAATAAAGCCAATGGCAGGGGCAAACTGAAAATTGAAATTTTAGAAAATAATACGGAATTGAATTTTCGGGTTACCGACAATGGCCCGGGTTTTGATGGGGTGCCACTCGATGTTTTGAAAGAAAAAGGGAGGGGCTTAAAGCTCACCCTCGAAAAACTGCAAACCATTTATGGTAATGAAGCAGAATTTGTATTTTTAGCTGCTAATCCGGGGACTACGGTTTCCATCAAATTGAAAATTGGATAAGAAATGATCTCTTGCCTCATTGTCGATGACGAAGAAAATGGCCGAAAGAATATCGAAGGCTTGATGAAGGAAAACTGCCCCGATTTGAGCATTGTCGGACAAGCCCGAAGTGTAAGCGAGGCCGTTCAACGAATCAAAGCATGCCGCCCGCAATTGTTGTTCCTCGACATTGAAATGACCGATGGCACAGGTTTCGATGTTTTGGCTCAATGCAATGATATTCAGTTGGAAGTGATATTTGTAACAGCATACAATCAGTACGGTTTGAATGCCATTAAGTTTAGTGCCATCGACTACATTCTCAAACCTATTGATACAAGGCAATTCTGCATGGCAGTTGAAAAAGCTGTTCGGCAAATTGAGATGAAGTCCGAAAACATGCGTTTGCGCAACTTACTTTACAATGTTGGCCAAACTAAAGGAAACCAACGCATTGCCCTTCCGTTTACTGATACCATTGAATTTGTTGAAGTTCGGAATATTATCAGGCTTGAAGCCGAGGGCAGTTACACCCGTTTTTTCCTTTCGGGCAACGAAAGCTACCTTGTTTCTGGTAGTTTAAAAGAATTCGACGAAATTTTATCGGTACATGGTTTTATCCGAACCCATCAGGCACATCTGGTCAATCCCAACTACATAAAAAGCATGGTGAAAACCGACGGAGGTTACCTTTTACTGCAAAATGGTGTAAATATCCCTGTTTCGCGACTAAGAAAATCGGAAGTAATTCAACAGTTAAAAGGATAAGCAAAAAACATATCAAAACTGAATATAAAGCACTTGCTTCGAAGAAAATATAATCTCAAAAACACTACAGATCAAATCAACCGGGCTAATTGCAATTGGTAACTCTACATCAGAGACCGAAAGCATATTCACAATCAAATCATTTATAATCAAGGCGAATTGCCAATACCAAAAAACCATTGTAATCCACGATAATGAAAACATTCTCTTTTCTTGTTTCTCAGTTGGGGGTAACAACCGTTCATGTTGTCATAGGCACAAATTGAAAATAAAAGCCCTGTTCCGTTGGGTTAAACGTGAAAATTTTTTGTGGTGAAAATATTATTACATTATCTTTAGTTTCAAAATAGAACACTTGGAACTATCGGATAAGCACATAGTAGATTGCATACAGCATGGCGATGAGCAGGTTTTTGAATTGTTTTTCAGAAACTATTATGAACGGCTATGCAATTATGCCAACACAATCCTTAACGATATGGATGAGGCTGAAGAGATGGTACAAAATGCATTTTTAACAATTTGGGAGCGGCGCGAATCGTTTGAAGTACACACTTCGCTGAAATCGTACCTGTACAGGGCTGTTTACAACAGCAGCTTGAATAGTTTGAAACACAAGAAAGTACAACAGAAACACGAACAATATTACAAGCAGAATACCGCGCCCGATTACGAAAGTGCCACCTCGGAATTGATGGAAAACGAACTTCAGCAATTGGCCCAAAAAGCCATTGAGCAATTGCCGCCACAATGTAAGATGGTTTTTACCCTTAGCCGTGTCGAGCAATTAACCTATGCTGAAATTGCCGAGCAGATGAACATTTCTGCCAAGACAGTAGAGAACCATATGGTAAGAGCTTTACGTTTTTTACGTGAAAAATTAAAAGACTATTTACCCCTTTTAATCTGGGTATTCATAAGTAAAAATTGACCGTTGCAAGAAAATAGCGAACATATTGACCAACTGATTGCCCGATATCTGGCAGGCGAAGCCACAGATGCCGAACGGCAAGAACTCGAACACTGGATGGATTCCAACGAATCGAACCGGCGCTATTTCGAAGGCATACGATTTGCTGAAAGTCAGGCTATTGCCTCACAGCATATTGTAAAGGTCGATGTTGACAAAGCCTGGATGAAAGTTCATCAACAAATGAAACAGCAAAAGCCAGTGAGCGTTAAAGCCCACAAAAAATCAGGCACAGTGATCCCGTTTTGGCTACGTGTTGCTGCCATGGTGTTGCTGGTTTCGGGGCTGGCAATTTACTTTTATTCACAGAAACAAACCGGTTCTCCAAATTACCAAATGGCCATGGTGGCTACCGATTCAATAATTGAATATACCTTGTCCGACAGTTCTGAAATTACTTTAAATGAGCATGCCTGTTTATGGTATGCCAAAAATTACGGAAAAAAAGAGCGTCGTGTGAAACTTAATGGCGAAGCTTTCTTCTCGGTTAAGCACGACACGCAAAAGCCTTTTATTGTCGAGAGCAGTGGTACCTATGTGAGGGTAACCGGAACTTCATTCAACATAAAAGGAGACGAAGCCGACAGCATTGTTGAAGTTTGCGTAAAAACAGGCAGCGTTATCTTCTTCACCGGCAGTAACGAAGGGATTACACTCATTGCTGGCGAAACCGGATACTTTAACAAAAACAACGGAAAATTCTCGAAAACAGAAACCACCGATGAAAATGTTGCTGCCTATGCCAACCGCTTGTTTGTATTCTACAATACCACATTGAACGAAGTGTTCAGACAACTAAACAAGGTTTACCAGACGAAGCTGGTCGCATCAGACGAAGAGCTTGGCAAGCAGGTAATTACTGTTACTTTCGACAACGACAACATCGACACAATCATCGATATAATTTCAGAAACCCTTGTCCTTAATTACACAAGAACGGAAGGAAATCAGGTGATTTTTGAAAATACAACCCAACCCACTACTCCTTAAAGAATAGGCATGAGAACATTTTTTATCCTCATTCTTCTGTTACTTATGATTTGGCCCGAAAAAAGCCATTCGCAGCAAGTACCTGTTTTTGAGCGGAAAATATCGGTCGAAATGGAAAATGAAACCGTCGAAGCCATACTTACCGAGATAAGCAGGCAATCGCAAGTGTCATTCTCTTACAATCCAGAATTACTAAATGCATCAGATAAAAAGTCATTGTCGGTCACCAATCAATCGGTTCGTTTTGCGCTCTCGAGCCTTTTCAATGGAAAAATAAATTACCGTGAACGGGGCAAGTTCATCATCCTTCAGCCCAAAAAAGAAAACTCACCTTCAGTAGTTGAAGGTTACCTAACCAACGAAAGGGGGCAACTTCTGACTGATGCAACGGTATATGATTCAAACAGAAAGCTAGTTGCTACTACTGATGAATTTGGATATTTTAGGCTCGAAATTGACAAGAACAACACTTCCGATACGATCAAAATCAGTAAAGCCGGGTTTGAAAGCGCCATGCTGATGCCAGTGAACAACAATGCACCCTTTGTTCAACTTTCGTTGTCGGAAAACCAAACTAGCTTACCTCCCGAAGAAACCTTTTACCCGTCGATTTTAGTGCGTCGCCAGTTACGGGTCAGCTCGTCGAATATCGACGAAACAATCAACCGCTTTGCCCAACTTTCGCTTGCCCCACATCTTGGAACAAATAGTTTGTTGTCTGGATCAACTTCTAATTTACTGTCATTGAATATCTTCGGAGGATTTGTCGAAGAAGTAAAGGTTATGGAATTTGGCGGCATTGTCAATATTGTACGCCGAAATGCCGGTGTTATTCAAGCTGCGGGAATTGGAAATTTTGTTGGCGGAAACTTTCGGGGATTCCAGGCGTCGGGGATACTTAACTACACGCGTCGCAGCTTTTCGGGTTTGCAAGCCTCGGGAATCTCGAACACAGTTGCTGGCAACCTAAAAGGTGTACAAGCTACGGGAATTATGAATTTTGCCAAGGGCATCAATGGAGCGCAACTTTCGGGCATACTGAATGTTTCGCGCAATTTATCTGGTTTACAGGCTTCATCCATATTGAATCAAGCCAAAACCGCGCATGGCGCACAAGTAACCGCGATATTAAATAACGCCGACTCGCTCAAGGGCGCACAAATATCGGGAGCGTTTAACCGTGCCAGAATAATCAGAGGTACGCAAATTACGGGTTTGTTGAACTATGCAAACGAATTGAACGGGGTACAGATTGGGGTAGTGAACATCGCAAACCGAGGCCGGGCGACACAAATAGGCCTCATAAATATTAATCGTAGTGGGGTGCACAACCTTGAAATATATGCCACCGAAACATTCTTGACCAATATTGCATATCGGGGAGGATCGAAGCATTTTCACTCCATTCTTGTTGGAGGGTTCGATCCAAGTACCTTTGGCAATAAGTTCCTCTACACATACGGGTTTGGAGTGGGAACATCGTTTGGAAACCGTCCAAAATTGTATTACGATGCCGAAATTCTCTCCCAGCAAATTACAGCCGGAAATGCAATTGGCGAAATTAATATGCTCTATAAATTGGGCTTCAGTGCCAATTATAAAATTTCGAAAACCATGGCAATAACCTTTGGCCTTAGCCACAACATTTACGTTGTTGACACCTCAACCCCTGAATACGAAACCATTTTCAGCCAAATTCCGCCCTACTTTTTATCGAACGAACCCTCAGGAACCAACCGAAACTTAAAAACTTGGGTAGGATTTAAGGCTGGGATAAGATTGTTCTAGGCAAAAACAAACACAACTTCTCGTAAAATGGACAATATGGAAACATTGGTGGCAGAAAAAATGAAAACCGCATTTGATCAGTATTTTGCCTTCCCTCAATTATTTTGGGAAACCATTGCCAATGCCGGTGAAGTCATTCAATGCGAAAGTGAATTCATCCTAAAAAAAAGCCACAGCTCCGAAAAGTATATGCGCTTTATTATCAACGGAAGCGGAGGTATTCTCCTTTGGAATAAAAACAATTTTATTTGTACCGATTTGGTGCTCGAAAACGATTTTTTGAGCGATTACTTCTCGTTGCTCACCAGGCAAACATCGCCCTGCGAAGTAATAACCTTTGAAGAAACAACCTTTTTTCAGATCAACTATGATGAATTGATAAAAATTACGGAAAATAGTCCTTGGGGCGACAAATTCTGGCGCTATGCCACTACCGCACTTTATATTGAAAAGCAGGGGCATTATATTCAAGCCGTAACTCAAACAGCCACTGACATTTATAATCAGATTCTAACTTTTGAGCCTGGTGTAATTCAGCGCATTCCCCAAAAATTCATCGCTTCGTACCTCGGCATTACCCCTCAGAGTTTAAGCCGAATCAGGAAAGGAGATTCCCCCCGATGAAAATTTAAATGCTATTGAAATGGCATTGAATGAAGGGAAAAACACCGATAACACAATCGTTAAAATCGAAAAAGCCAATCATTTGTTTCAGATTACACCCGGCGGAATTAAAAACTTGATAACCTCGAGATTATAAAAACACCAATCCTGTAATTCATATTCTCTGTTTTCCGGCGAATAAAATTGTCGAAATAACAATTTTCAATTCTTCTATCAATCTTGTAACAATCATGTAATAAGTCACATATTAAATATCGCTTTGTTTTGTTGATCAAAAAAGTAACTTTTTTCCCATTTCGCTTTGGTGGTGGCGGTTCGTCATGTTGTCATAGACCCGAAAATTGAACAACAAGAAGAATTGTCTTACTTTTTAACAAAACATTTAGTCATGAAAACACAAATTAGTAAAGCTTTATTGTTACTTTTTGCCTTACCCCTTTTTTTTCTATCGAACCCAGCGAACGCAGCAACATTTAATCAGGTGGTTCGTGGCACCTTAATCGACCGCGACACCAAACAGCCCATTATTGGCGCAAACATTGTGCTTGTTAACAGTAACCCAATTATCGGAGCCAGCACCAATGAAAATGGAGAGTTCAGACTTGAAAATATTAAAAATGGACGCATAACTTTAAGTATCACTTGCTTGGGTTATGAAAAACTTACAGCACCTAATATACAAGTAATTAGTGGGAAAGAGTGCGTTTTGGAACTCGAAATGGCCGAATCGTTCGAAACCATTGGCGAAATAAAAGTGAATGGTCACAACGGTAAGCGAGGTGAAGTGCTGAACGAAATGGCCATTATTAGCGCAAGAGCCTTCACGGTGGATGAAACCAAGCGGTATGCCGGTTCACTCGACGATCCCTCGCGAATGGTAAGTGCCTTTGCCGGGGTAACCACCGACCCCGCCGGTCTGAATGAAATTGTGGTCAGGGGCAATAGCCCTAAAGGAATTCAATGGCGCCTCGAAGGCCTTGAAATTCCTAACCCCAACCATTTCTCACATCAAGGCAATACAGGCGGCCCAATTAATGCACTAAGCAGTAATATGTTGTCGACTTCTGATTTTTACACTGGAGCCTTCTCTCCCGAATATGGCAATGCGTTAAGCGGAATTTTCGATATGAAAATGCGGACCGGGAACAACGAAAAACACGAGTTTACCTTGGGTGTTGGTGCCCTTGGTATTGATGTAGCTGCCGAAGGGCCATTTAAAAAAGGGAACCGAAGCTCGTATAATCTCAATTACAGGTACTCAACATTGTCGCTACTCGACAATATGGGATTAGTAGATTTTGGTGGAGTTCCCCGCTATCAGGATCTTTCGTTCAAAACAAACTTTATTACCAAAAATGCTGGAACTTTCTCGGTATTCGGGCTTCTTGGCTTAAGCGAAATTGATGTAAACCAAACCAATGCAAAAAATGATACCGTATTCAAAGGCACACAACAATCGAGGTTTGGAGTGATTGGGTTGAACCATTTGATTCACGTCAACAATAATTCGTTTTTCAAAACTTCGGTAGCCTTCTCGAACAATGGATCGGGAGTTAATGGAGAGTCTCTTTTCAGCGATGACAAGTTTTACGAATCGATGAAAAGAGATTGGAACAACAACACCCTTCAGGTTTCAACTCGGTATAGTAACCGCATAAACAACAACTTGCGCATTATTGCCGGTATTGAATACAAGCACATGTTTTATGATATGAAAGACGATTTCCGCTATGACGACGATTTTCGCTGGCGCACAAACATAGATATGAAAGAAAATACCGGCATGCTCGAGTCGTTTGTAAACTGTAAATACCGGGTTGTCAAAAACGTGAATATCGTGGCAGGCTTGCATTACACCAATTTCCTGTTAAATAATTCACAAGCCCTTGAACCCCGGGCTGCTATAAAATGGGACATCACCCCAAAAAGCAGCCTGAACTTCGGGTACGGCAAACATAGTATGCCAGAAAATATTGTTACCTATTTTGCAAATGTTTACGATGAAAATATGGTTGCCTCAACGCCTAATAAAAATCTGGGCTTAACCAAAGCAAACCACTTCATTGTTGGGTACGATCAGCAACTAACCAAAAATATGAAAGCCAAGATAGAACTCTATTATCAAGGCCTGTACGATATGCCGGTCGAAAATCTCGACACCAGCAATTTTTCAATAGTTGATCCCTTCGCAAACAACATTATTCCATTGGTAAACGAAGGGGAAGGCCGCAACTACGGAGCTGAATTTACATTAGAGCGTTTCTTCGACAACAGCTATTACTTTTTAGTTACCGGCTCGCTATACAAAACAGAATATAAGACACTTACCAACGTATGGCACAATACAGTGTTCGATGGGACTTATGCATTTAACTTTCTGGCAGGAAAAGAATTCATTTTGGGAAAACCAGAAAAAGGGAACACACTCAACCTGAATACCCGTGTAGTATACAACGGAGGCCGAAGAAACTTAGCGGTTAACGTTGAAGAAAGCCGAAAAAATGGATATGCAGTTTACGACTACTCAAACCCTTATGAAGACCGTTTGAGCAATATTTTCCAGTTAAATTTCACAGCAAGTTTAAAGCTAAATCGCAAAAACGTGACTCACGAACTACTGCTCGACTTCTTTAATATAACTAATAACCAAGCAGGTATACGAGAATACTACAATACAATATCAAAAGATCTTGATTATGAAAAGCAACTAGGCATTATGCCCAATGTAATGTATCGCATACATTTTTAAGTCATACAATTCGAATAAACAAACAAGCGCCGACCGGAATATGGTTGGCGTTTGTTTTTTCAATCTACACACCCCGAGCGGGGTGCGACAATAAGTTAATCTTTAAAAAAATATGTTTTGAAATTACTAAAAGCACTTTACTATATCAACCTTTTTTTGAAATAGTTATGAACCGCAAAAAAAATTGATTTTTTTTTCAAATTCTGTTGGGGGGGTGCCCAAGGGTTGTTGTCATAGAGCCAAATTCAGAAATAGAAAAAACAAATTTTAAAATTCAACATACCATGAAAACACAAATTTTGGCTTTAATGCTTTTACTCTTATCTCTCTCTACAGCTTTTGCTCAGCAAGATTCTTTAAAAAAGAACGAACTGGTGTTCTACTCTTTCATTGTGAACCGTACGCCCGACAATTTTAACATTCCGTTGATTGGCTTTGTCAATATTGCCAACGGAAACCACAACAGTGCCGAAGTGGGTTTTGTGAATTATACAAACGGAAATTTCACCGGCGGACAGATTAGCTTCATAAACACCGTGGCAAAAAACTGTACTGGTTCGCAGATTGGCTTTGTAAATACAACAGTGAAAAAAATGAAAGGTGCACAGATCGGGTTCGTAAACAACACGTTGGGCGACTTCTTGGGGTCTCAAGTTGGGTTCGTTAACACTTCGGCCAAGAAGTCGGACAACATTCAAATTGGCTTCGTCAACACCTGTGGCGATTCACTTAGGGGCGCACAAATAGGATTTGTAAATACCTCGCTGAAACGAACTGTAGCTCCGCAAATTGGGTTCGTAAATATGGCAAAATCGCTGAAAGGCACGCAAATAGGTTTTGTTAATTTTGTCGATTCTATTGAGTCGGGAGTTCCACTTGGTTTCCTTTCGATTGTAAGAAAAGGTGGGTATCATGCCATAGAACTGTCGGTTAATGAGATGTATCCCCTCAATTTATCGTATAAAATTGGTATTCCCGAGTTGTATACCTCGTTCGTGATTTCGTACAATCCAAAAGAAACAAAAAATGTAGCCATTGGAGCCGGCCTCGGATCAATTATCCCATTGGGAAAACGCTTATGCTTCAATCCTGAATTCTCATCACAAACCTTGTTCTTCGATAATTTTCAACAATATACCAACTTCGGAGCCAATATAGGGTTTAAGCTAAACGAGCATGTTATGGTTTCAGCCGGGCCATCGCTCACTTACCAATACAACTACAACAGCAATTCGTATAATGAACCGCTTTTCTCGTTCTCAGACAGCAACTGGCGAAATGGGAATTTTATAACCGGGGCTCGGGCTGCTGTTCGGTATAAATTTTAAACAAAACACAAGCTTAAGTATATTTACAGCAGGTGCATGGCGGCAATTCCAATATGTGCCTGTTTCATCTTAATGCTCTGATAATCTAAAAGATGATAGAATTCAATGTCAGTTTAACACAATTTCTTAAAAATGAAACGTACACTTCTTACCCGATATTTTATAGTTACATTTTGCTGGTCGTGGGCAATTTGGATAGCAGCCGCACTTCTTTGTAAAGCTGGAGTTTTAGGCGACCAAGCTACCGACAAAGTAATTAAAACAACAGTCCTTGTTGTTGGAGCGTTTGGCCCGTTGGTTGGAGCTTTTGCAGCCGTTCGCGCAGAAAAAAACAAGGGTGGTGTTGGGCTCTATTTGAAGCGTTTTCTTTCCTTTAACATCGGATTTAAGGCTTTTATATTCCCATTACTTATTCTTGGCGGTACTACGTTGCTTGCATGGTTTTTACCATCGCTGTTCGGATATCAAAAAATCTCAATGTTGCTTCCTTCGGCATGGGTCTTTGTGCCCTACCTTATTGCTATGATGCTCTTTGGTGGCGGTCAGGAAGAATTTGGATGGAGGGGTTATGCTCTTCCAAAACTTGAAGAAAACCTGGGATACTGGAAGTCAAATATCCTGTTGGGAACTATTTGGGCCGTGTGGCATTTGCCCCTTTGGTTCATTCCGGGAACAAGTCAGCAGTTAATGCATTTCGTTGGTTTTATGATGCTTACTATTGGTTATTCGTTTCTCTTCTCGTGGTTTAGAAAACTGGCTGGCGAAAAACCATTTTCAGGCATATACGTTCATGGATTGGCGAACGCGTTTATTCCGCTATTTCCGATCTTGAACATGCAACCCGGCGCACCGCAACCAGCATTTTGGATCTGGGTTTCGCTTACATTGTTTTCGGGTATTGTAGCAGGGTTGGCTTTTCGCCGGAAAGCAGGATGAAGAATAAGTATAATTTATGATTTACACTAATAAACACTTTCTTTTCATTTTCCTACACTTACATTGTTGTTTCCAACGAATCAGAGTTCTTCATTTTTCGCGACAATAAATGGGTTTTATTTGTTCTGTTTTATAGATAACAACTTCAAAAGACACCCAATGCCTTTTACATTCAACCATTGAAAAAAGCTAGTGATTGAATGAGTATAAGAAGAATCGTCACCTATAAAAAACAAATAATTCTTTAAAACAATTAAAAACAAGAAAAATGAAAAAATTGAATTTCGCGAAGGTCTTTACCCTCATTGCATGCTTTTTGATGCTTTTTTCGGCAATACAAGTAAATGCTAGTAGTGTTGAAAAATGCTCATCTCCCGAAACAAAAGAAATTAATGCTGTTACACCTCCTGTGGCAACAGCTGCAACCGAGATTTCTTCTACTTATTTTAAAGCAAACTGGAATGCCGTTCCTAATGCAACAGCCTATTACATTAGGGTTGTTGACAAATCAACCCAAGAATTTGTGATCAAGGATCAGGAAACCACGAAAAACTTTTATGTTGTTTCGAACTTGAACCCCAAAAATGGATATCATTACTCGGTGAAGGTTAAAGTTGGCGACGAGACATCTGATATTAGCAACTGGATTGACGTAACAACATTGCCTGCAGCACCAGTGGCTAAAGATGCATCTGATATTACTTCTGCTTCGTTTACCGCTCATTGGGACGACATAGAAGGTGTGAACAATTACTTATTGCGAGTTGTAGATAAAGCAACACAGGATTTTTTTCTAAAAGATTTTTCCTTACAAGAAAATTCATATAACGTTACCGGATTACAAGCAGACCATAGCTATTCGTATGCCGTTTTTGCTGTCTATAATTCTGACGGGCAATCAGGTATTAGCAACTGGATTGAGGTAAAAACATCTGCTCAAGTGGGTATTGAAAACGAACGTTGGCCCAATTTCAAGATTTATCCTAACCCGGCATCAGATTACCTCATCATTAACGGTATTTTATCCAGATCGAAAGTTGAAGTAATTTCAGTGAACGGTCAGATAGTAAGAAGCTTGATAGCAAAAAGTGAAAATGAGACCATCTCATTAAGCGGAATTGAAAAAGGGCTTTATATGTTGATCGTGAAAAATGAAAACGGCCAGATTGAAGAGAAATTTATGATCAAATAGGCGCAAACAGGTTAAAAAAACAACACCTTATTTCTTTTGTCTTTTTAAGGGAAGAGGGCTAACTGCTGTCATTCTATTTCCGGGCCAACCGGAAATGGTTGGCGGCAGTTTTGTTACGATCCCAGTCTGTACTTTTCGTTCTCGTCTTCAAATAGGATACTTAAATAACTCTCGTAGCGCGAGGTACTTATCTGCCCAAGTTCAATGGCTTCGCGCACCGCGCAGCCCGGTTCATGGGTATGGGTGCAATTATTGAAACGGCATTGGTGTGACACCTCGAAAATTTCGGGAAAGTAATGGCTTACATCGTCGTTTTCCATATCAATCATCCCGAATGATCGTATGCCAGGGGTGTCGATAATGAAACCCCCGAACGACAATTCAAACATCTCGGAGAATGTCGTAGTATGTTTACCCGATTTATGGGAATCGGAAATTTTTTCCGTTTTAAGGCTCAACGCCGGGTCAATGGTATTTATTAATGTCGATTTTCCCACTCCCGACACTCCTGTTATCACACTCACCTTGCCGGTTACCATTGCTTTAAAGGCATCAATTCCCTGCCCGGTTACCGTTGACGTTATCAAACATTCATATCCAATTTTCCGGTAAGTATCGGCCAGTTGTTCCATGCGCAACAACTCTTCTTCGTTGTAAAGGTCAATTTTATTGAAAACCACTACCGACGGAATAGAATAAGCTTCGGCTGTAACCAGAAAGCGGTCGATAAAAGTAGGCATCGTTACCGGGTAGTTGATGGTAGCCAGAATGAATGCCATATCGATATTGGATGCAATAATATGCGACTCTTTCGAAAGGTTAACCGATTTGCGGATAATGTAATTTTTACGTTGCTGAAGGTTGGTAATTACGCCCATGGGAAGGCCGTTTTCCGAAGTTTCATTCTGAATTTCAAAGTCGACAATGTCGCCAACAGTAAGCGGATTTGTAGTACGAATGCCCTTGATGCGCAACTTTCCCTTTATGCGGCATTCATAAAAAATATTGCCCGACTTAACCGTGTAGCGGCTTCCGGTAGACTTAACAACCAACCCTTCGTGTAAGATCATCTACTTGCTAATTTTTAGTCAAAAGTAATATTTTATTACGATCTCGTTTAAGTTACTAAAGGTTAGGATTCTTTATTGAAGAAGAAAATGAGAATTAATTTTAGATGTTTGATATTGTGGTTTCTGTTCAGAATAGTATTAACTATGCACTCGCCATGAAAAAATATGCAGTTCCAAGTGAGTTGCATATCTGCGAAAAGGGCGGTCATGGTTATGGATTGGGCCAGTCGAACGATACCGAAACATTGTGGTCCGAAGCGTGTAAATTGTGGCTTAACACAAGAGGGTTTTAAAAATTTATGAATAAAATACTGGATCATCAGCTTGTTGAGGTTTTAATTCGGAATGGATTTACAGACCTTTTTGAATTGGAAAAGATTTGCATTCCAAGAATAAAAAGTGGTCACGATCTGCTATGCGTGGCTCACGATGGTTGTGGAAAGACAGTTTCAATTGTGTTAGGTATACTTCAACGATTGAAAAAATCGCTCAATGACACACCACGGGCGCTTATTATTGTGCCCGACATTGCCCGGGCAACGGAAATGAAAAACGAATTTACGCGTTTGGGAAGATATACCGATTTACGGGTGCATCTGGCGTGCGAAAACGAGAAGATCGACGACCAGAAAGATCGCATTTACATGGGATCGGATGTGGTGATCGGAACAACCAAACGGCTCAATCAAATTTATTCGTTGTACGCGTTAGATTTAAGTGGGGTGAAAGTTTTTGCCATCGATGATGCTGACGATGTTATGAAAAGCATGAATTTATCTCAGGTAATACGGCTTTCGCAAGGCCCGGCAAAGACTCAGTTTTTGGTTTTTGCAGGCAGAATGACCGAATGGGTTGATCGTTTTGCCGAAAAAGCAATGAATGTGCAGGAGGTAATCGAAATTGACGAGGATGCCTCAGGTGAAGATTAGCAATCGTTACTCAATAATCAGTTTTTTCACAGTAGAACTATTGTTTGAAATCACCGTAACAATGTAAATACCTCTCTTTTGATTGGTAAGGTTTAGTGAAACTAAATTGCTGTTATGTGTCTTATTATAAACCGTCTTACCGGATATGTCATTTATGATGATTCGGGTGATGGTGAGATCTTCAGCCAACTGAATGAAAAACCCTCCCTTAGAAGGATTTGGAAATAATTGAACAAAGTTTGCCATTGTGTTTTCATGCGATCTGTTTTCTTGATTCTTGTCAATAAATTTAGCCGATTTAGTTTCGGAACAACCTGTTGTGCTAACCGAAAAACTACTTCCTTCATAAGCCCTAAACCCACTCATTAAATGAACACTATTGGCTCCATACTGTACCGTTGCTCCGTTTGAAATTTGATTGGAAGCTACGATCCTGTTTTTTGCCAACAGGTTGTAAGTACCGCTCATAAAACTGTTCTCAACAACCATATAATCACTACAACCATTGGTGCTTTCAATATAAATTGGCGAAGATATTGCTTCATTGCCGTCGGTTTGGGTTACTTTAATGTAGTAATATTCACCGGTTAAGGTAGTGAGTACAGTTGTTAAATTCAGGCTCGGCAGATTGGGAAACCATGTTTGTATAACATTTCCGTTTTTTCTTAATTCTACTTTAGAAAAAGTTTCTAAGTCACCATCTTCAGCCTGAATTTGAGCTGTGTAGGTTCCTTCTGTGATACTTGCCCCCATCTCATTCCCGTTCATTTTAAATGAAAGCACTATGTTTTTGTCTTCAGTTGAATAAAATCTTCTGACTTGCATGGCCAGTAATAATTCTCCCCTGTTCAACGCGTTTGCCAAAACCGCCAACCTGTAACCATTACGGTTGCCCCAATTGGCGGTATGATTATCATCTGAACCCGAAGCCCCAATTTTCCATTTCAGGCTATTCGCTTCATCGAAGTATCCTTTGGTATCACCGGCAAAATACCCATCATTATAAAAATAAGTAGCGAAACCAAGGTTTTTATTCCAAAGCTCCATACCGACAAAAATATCAGAAGGGGTATCGGTAAAATGGTCAAACTCCTTTGCAACACTATTATAAATTCCCGGATGGTTGAAAAATGCGACGCCATTGTTTACTAATGACAACCACCCATAAAGTTCATCAAATGAGTCATAAGAGGAATTCGTTGTTGATATATAGTCGCTCGTATTTATTACAGCGACATGCCCATAGATTGAACTAGTCCATTCAAAACCAGTGAAAGTGGAAAATACTCCATCCTGATTAATACTGTCGGCAACACTTTTTGTAGCCGACCAGGTTTCGGAGGTAAAATTTGGATGACTTGAATGATCGGAAAGACCGAAGAAATCTAAACTGGCACTATCCCTGGCATAGGTATAGGCTTTTAATGCAGTACCTTGCCCATCTGAAAAATTTGAATGGTTATGCAGAATACCGTAATAAACGTTGTAACCCCCAATTGAAGTTGGCTGGGCGAATACCATTGCTTTACAAATAACGATGCAGTAAAAGATTACTATGTTTTTTCTCATTTTAATTTATACCCCATCCCCCGGTTTTTTATGAAATCTTTGAATGAAAAGAAAGGATATAAAATTTCAGTTTGGTTTCAATCAAAGCTTCTTCTATTTTCTCAGTTGAACACAAATGTACATTTTTTGAAGATAATGTCTCTGAATCAAATTACTTCTGCTTTCATTTTTGAAACAATCTATAAACAGAATATTTTTCTCTCAATAGTTGGAATTTAAAATTGATTTTCTACATTTGTACTGTTCTATTAAACTAGTACAGTAAAACGATTAGTCATGATTGAAATCACAAACCTAAGTTTTCACTACGGAAAGCAAAAAAACCTGTTCAATGGGTTAACGCTTTCGGAAAAAGAGGGGAGCATAGTGGGCTTGCTGGGAAAAAATGGCGCGGGGAAATCGACCTTGCTAAAATTGATCACCGGCTTGCTCGAAGCTCCCAAAAACACGCTAATGGTGATGGCCGATGTGCCTTTTCGCCGCAACCCATCGCTGCTCGAGGAGGTTTACTTTGTTCCCGAGGAGTATGACCTGCCATCGGTAAAAATTTCGGAGTACGTTAAAGCCTATTCGGTTTTCTACCCAAGGTTCGACCACGCCAAGCTTGGCCGCATTCTTGCCGATTTTGAACTTGATACCAACAGCAAGCTCACCAAGCAATCGTATGGGCAAAAGAAAAAGTTCCTGATTGCCTTTGCGCTATCGACCAACTGCAAATTGCT
>Ga0209510_1000718_pt1 | contig 42665 bp, 37 predicted proteins | sample BiotimSIPDNA_FD_185749 | JGI IMG/M metagenome (GOLD analysis project Ga0209510, IMG submission 185749) | Anaerobic biogas reactor microbial communites from Washington, USA - Biogas_R1 time_0 SIP DNA (SPAdes) (version 2) | ecosystem: Engineered > Bioreactor > Anaerobic > Unclassified | place...
GAAAGCGCTTCAAAGCCTTGCGGCTAACAACCCTGATAACCTGCAGGTACTTAACCAGTTGGCAGATTATCTGATCGATGCCGGTCAACTCGAAAAAGCGGAAAAGAGCCTGTTAAACAGTCTCTCTATCGACCCGGACAAGCCTGCGACCTTGATTTCGCTTGGAAAAGTTGACCGCCTGAAAGGTAACCTCGATCAAGCAGTTGACCGTCTCAGTCGTGCCATCAGCCTGGACCCCAGTCTGATCGAGGCATATCTTGAATTAGGTCAGGCTTATCAAGACCGCCGCGAGGTCAATGATGCCATCGATACATATCTTCAAGCGATAGATATGGTTGGGAAAGATCCGAGACCATACCTGCAAGCTGCTGCGGCATACAAAGAGAGCCGTGATTACCGCAATTCCGAAACGATGCTGCGCCAGGCAGCACAACTCTCCCCTTCAGACCAAAGCATCCGACGGCAGCTCGCTTCAATGGTTGCTTTGAACCTGGTTAACAACCTACAGGAGGCTCCAAAACGAAAATGAAACCTTATTCCGCCCAAAAAAGTGAAGAAATCCTGATTGTCCGAAGGGGCAAGTTCCTGGTTTTATTACAAACCGCCATCGCCAGCCGTGAACTCCAGTTTGCCAGGCAGGCAGCCTTAATCTGGCTGGCAAGCTACCCGGGTGATCTGTTGGTGAATTTCATGTATGCCCAGACCCTCGCTGAAATCGGCGATGTCGAAATGGCGGTCACCAACCTGGAAAACCTCCTGCGCAATGATCCCGAATTTACTGAGGCAGCCTTTTTATTAGACAAACTCACCGGTCAGAGCAACCCTGATGTTATTGCCAGCAGGGTCTATCTGCAGCGCGGCGGCACAAGCCCGGGCAATGTGGCTTGGTTACCGGCACTGATTGAAACACGCCACGCATATGAGAGCGGCGACCTGGCAGCTGCAGAAAAAGCGGTAATGGAATCATTGGCACACAACCCAATAGTTGCCCTTCCAGCCATTTTCCACATGCGCATTATCAATAAAAACCGCAACTTCACCCTGCTTCACACACTGAGCGAAATTTATTCTTCCCGTTGGGACACCTGCGTTCAAATCAAAATTTTGGCAGCCATTGCTGATCTGCAGACTGGAGACGATACCCAGGGGGTTGAACGATTACACTGGAGCGCCGCTCATGATGCCAGCGGTCAGGTTGTTACCCGGCTGCTTGGCGCGAACCACAGCTTCAAACCGCTTTGGCCCGAAGATCTCAAAGTTTTCCTGGACCTGCCCATTCCCGCCACTATCGCCGCAGAGTTGGGTTGGAATGTGCTCTCCAAATCCGATTTTGTCAGCACCGGAGAGCAAGAGCTGCCTACTGGAAGTAAATTAGCCAGCGAACTGTTGGACGAGCAGCCCACTCTGGCAAACCAGGTGTCCGCGTTTATGTTTGAGGACGATGACGATCAGGAAATTCAGGCGGACTATTCTGAAGTGCCGACCAGTTCATTCTTCGTCAAAGACATCGCCACTGTGCCACCCGAGCACTACCAAAACAGTCCTGAAGCGGTCGCTGAACCTGCCGATTCAACCGATGCCAAGTCTGCCCACGACCCGAAAACGATCGAAGCACTTAAAGCGATCGAAGAAATCGAATCAGATTTTGCCACCATCGCCAGCAAGATCAAAAACCCTGAATTGATGAAAACCGATGGGCGTTTCCCCAGTTATGTCATCATGACTTCCCGACAGAGTCTTGTGCAAAAATATGGCGAAAACACCGCTGCAGTAGTTATCGAAACCATGCGCAGTCTGTCGCTCAAGATCGTCAGCCTGGCTGGCTGGAACAGTTGCATCTTTGTTCCCGATGACCCACAGAGCGTCCAGGATTTTGGGCTGAGCCCGATCACCAATCCAGATGCCTTGAAATTGAAAATAGCACTAACCGATCTCGATCATGTTTTAGCTTCGCGTGGAGAGATGATCGGTGCGCTACTGATCGTAGGCGGCGATGAGATCGTACCTTTCCACTTGCTTCCGAACCCCACAGATGACAGCGATGTTAATGTACCCTCTGACAACCCTTATTCCACAATTGATGAGAACTACTTCATCCAGCAGTGGCCCGTCGGTCGCTTGCCGGACGAAAGAGGAAACGATGCCGGTTATCTGCTGGAGCAATTGCGCTTCCTGAACAATGAGTATGATGTCAAGGTTAAAACCAAAAAGAGCCTCGAAAGCAACCCCTTAGCGCGCTTGCTCGATGCGCTCAGTCGATCGCTGTTTCAGTCGCTCGCCCAGGTGCAGCGCCCAAACAACCTGGGTGTCACCGCTGAGGTCTGGAAATCTCCGTCCGCGATGGTATTTTCGGTTATTGACCGGGCAGAGCGGTTGAAGAGTTCGCCGCCAACCACCAACAGCAACCTGCTTGCCGGACAGCCGAGCAACCCAAAGTATGCCTATTTCAACCTGCATGGCTTGCAAGATTCGGAGGAATGGTATGGACAAAAGGATCTCACCAAACGTCAGGAAGGTCCTGAATACCCTATCGCAGTCCTGCCTGGCAATTTCACGCCCAGCAGTTCGGCACCGGCGTTGGTTTTGAGCGAAGCGTGTTTTGGCGCAAACATCCTGAACAAAAAAGTCAGTGAATCGATCGCACTCAATTTCCTCTCCAGCGGAACCAGGGCATTTGTTGGTTCGACTTGCACTGCCTATGGCTCCGTAAGCAAACCACTGATCGCTGCCGATTTGCTCGCCTGGCATTTTTGGAAGCACGTTGTTGATGGTCTGAGCGCTGGTTATGCGCTCATGCAGGCAAAATTGGCGTTGGCGAAGAAAATGACCGCCAGTCAGGGGTACCTGGATGGTGAAGACCAGAAGACAATTCTTTCATTTGTGCTCTACGGTGACCCCCTGGCGACTGCCAAAGCCATTAAAGAAGTCACCAAACCTGCCATCCGTCCGACCGCTACTCCGGAGCTCAAGACCATCAGTGATTCGCCTGATGAACTGGTGGTGGCTGCTGATGAAATGCCCACAGAGATTTTGGGGCAGATCAAATCGGTGATCAAAAATTACCTTCCCGGTTTGGATGACGCCACCGTGGCAATCAACCCGCAGCTGTCGAATTTCACTCTAAACCAGGAAGAGGTGGAGGACCAACGCAGCCAATATGATTTACTGAAAGCCAGCCAGCGCTATGTTGTCACATTAAAGAAGCAGTATAAGTACAAGTCGAAGAGCCACAACCACTTTGCCCGCATGACCTTTGACCAAAAAGGCGAAATGATCAAACTGAGCATGTCAAGGTAATCACAAGGACTCTATTCTTTGCAGGTCAGGTTCTGAAGCGGAACCTGACCGACAATCTTTTTTTCCTCAATTATTGAGTACGAGAAATCATCATTCCACACCGTTATCTTTACGTATTCTCACAAAAATCGGGCTGATATATCACCGGGTTTTTATAGTTGAGTTATACTTTTCAAGGAAATGTTTTCTGTGCTTAATCTCGCTTTCAAATCGCGAAGTGGCTTTCATTCTTTGATGACAAAACCCGCTCGCCAATACCCATGTCCAGACAGGAGTCATTAACAATGTACGGATACAGTGGAAAAATTCTGCACATCGATCTTAAAACCAAGAAGAACTGGATCGAGAACAAACCTGAAGAGTGGTACAAAATCTACATCGGCGGCGTTTCGATGGCATCACGCTTGCTGTGGGAAAACATCATTCCCGGTTGTGACCCGCTCGACGACGGCAACCCAATCTGCTTTGCCAACGGAATTTTCACTGGCACCCCCGTGCCCGTAGGCGGCAAGTTCGGGCTGGCATCCAAATCACCTCTCACAGGCGTGATTGGTGACAGCCTCTCAGGCAGCTGGTTTTCAGTTGCGCTCAAGCGAGCCGGCTGGGATGGTGTCGTACTGCATAACAGCTGCGACAAATGGACACAGTTGTTCATCGACGACGACCGGGTGCAGTTCAATGATGCCACTTACCTGCTCGGCAAGGGCACCTTTGATACCGAAGAAGCCATCCGTGAACATCTGGGTGATGACCAAATCCGTTCCTGCACGATCGGTCCGGCAGGCGAAAATATGGTTCGTTATGCCAATGTGACCAACGACGGGCGCCAACTTGGCCGTACCGGTCACGGTATGCTTTGGGGGCACAAGAAGCTGAAGGCTGTCTCTGTGCGCGGCACCATGGGCGTCAAGGTTTTTGACCCGCACGCTTTGAACCAGCTTGCTTTTAACATCTCGAAGTCTGCCCAGGGCAAGGACACCGAAAAGTACCGGGTCTATGGAACCGCAACAGGTTTGCTCGCGCAGAATAAATCTGGCGTCTTGCCAACCCGCAACTTCCAGGAAGGTGTGTATGAGGATGCTGAAATGGTCAGCGGTGAATACCTCGACAAACATCACAAGGTCAAGGTGATTGCCTGCGCACAATGCCCGATCGCCTGCGAACAGATGTCCATCGTTAAAACCGGACCGTTTGCCGGCTCGATGACCGGCATCGAATACGAAAGCCTGTTTGCCAACAGCTCGAACCTGGGTGTCAACGATATGCGCTGTGCCATCAAACTGATCACAATTGCCGACCAGGATGGCATGGATACCGTAAGCATGGGTGTCACCATTAGCTACGCAATGGAAAGCTACGAAAAAGGTGTTTTGACCGATAAAGATTTTGCCTGCGAGTCTCATCCCGAAGGTTTCTCACTCAGATTCGGTGACGGAGATTCAGCCGTAAAACTGGCTGAAATGATCCGCGACCGTGAAGGTATCGGTGACCTGATGGCTGAAGGTGTGCGAATCGCCAGCGAAACCATCGACAAAGATCGCGGCACAGAAAGCTACAAGTGGGCAATGCACGTAAAGGGGCTCGAACCAGCCGGATACGACGGTCGCTCGCTGAAGACTTTCGCCGTTGGGCTCGCCACCGGCACCCGCGGTGGCTGTCACAACCGCTCTGCCGCTTATGATCCTGACCTCAAAGGCGAGACCAACCGTCTGACAGTCGATGAAACCCGCGGTCAGGTTGCGGTAGATTCTGAAGTTTACGCAGCCGTTTACGACACCTTGCCACTGTGTAAGTTCATCCGACGCAGTTTCACCGGAAAAGCAGACCGCGCTGGCGCCTGGCCCGCGATCGCGAATTTGATCAACGCCACCACCGGCTGGGATTTTGATTACGATGAAGTTGATCTGATCGGCGTCCGTGCCACGAACATCAAAAAAGCCTTCAACATCCGCGAGGGCTGGCACCACGAAGATGATGAACTGCCCTGGCGCTGGAAGCACGAAGCTATGACCAAGGGACCCGGCGCAGGTGTGTTCGTTACTGACGAAGAACTTGATTATATGAAACTGCTCTATTACAAAGCCAAAGGCTGGACTGAAGAAGGGTTGATACCAAAAGAACTCCTGATCGATTTGGGCATGCCCGATGTCGCTGAAGAAATTGGAGTCTAACGAGGAGAATATGGCAACTACCAGTGCTTCAAAATATGCTTATATCGAATGTGACCCCAACCTGTGCGTGGGCTGTCAACTCTGTGAATACATGTGCTCTTTCACAAAAACCGGAGAATATAACAGCTATCGCAGTCGCATCCGTACCGTTAGGGTCGATGAGGTGCTCATCACTGCGATTTCCTGCCGCACCTGCGAAAACGCGCCTTGCGTGATCGTCTGTCCACGTGACGCGCTCACTCAAGACCCGATCACCGGCATCATTGATATCAGCCCGACCAAGTGTGACGGCTGTGCCTGGTGCATCGAAGCTTGTGACTTTGGCGCTATATCAATCAATCCTGCCACCACCTTGGCAGAAATCTGTGACCTGTGTAAAGACGAATCAGACGGTCCGCAATGTGTTAAATGGTGCCCTAAAGAAGCGCTTATTAAGACCACACCCGATCAGAACGCCCAGCGTACCCGCAAGAAGCTGATCACCGAGACACTCAGTTTTCCAAGCAAAGCCGCAGATCCAAAATGAGTGAAGAAACAAGTATCCCTAAATATGTAGGCGCGATGCCCGATGATGAAGCCCGTATCGGTGTCTATGTTTGCCATTGCGGCAGCAATATCGCTGGCGTAATCCCTTGTGACCAGGTGGTCGATTTTTCTGCTGATCTACCCGGCGTGGTGCATGCCGCTGAAACCATGTATGCCTGTGCCGACAGCGGTCAACGTCAGATCAAGGAAGATATAAAAAAACACGGTCTCAACCGCGTGGTTGTTTCGGCTTGTTCGGTGCGTATGCACGAACCAACCTTCCGAGCCTGTGTGGCTGAAGCCGGGATGAACCCCTTCCTGATGGAAATGGCAAACATACGCGAGCAGTGCACCTGGGCTCACGGACATGACCGTGAAGGCGCTCTCGAAAAAGCCAAAGACCTGACTGCCGCGGCAGTTGCTAAAGCCACTTTTCTGACCCCGCTGGACATGATCAACGTGCCCGTCACCAAGAAAGCGTTGGTCATAGGCGGTGGCGTGGCTGGCATTAACGCGGCGCTCGACCTGGCAGAGCAAAAAATACCGGTGGTGCTGGTAGAGAAAGAACCAACGATTGGAGGGGTCATGGCGCAGCTTAACAAGACCTTTCCAACGATGGACTGCTCAATATGAATTCTTGCGCCCAAAATGGTTGACGCGGCGCGTCAGCCCCTGGTAGAAGTAAAAGCTTATACTGAAGTCGAGAAAGTCGAAGGCTTTGTCGGCAATTTCAAGGTCACCCTGCGAGAAAAAGCCAAATATGTGCGCGCGGATCGCTGCAATGGCTGTGCCGCCTGCGCGAAAGCCTGCCCGGTCGAGGTTCCAAACTATTTTGAAATGAACCTGGCACCGAGAAAGGCAGCCTATGTGCCAATGAGTCAGTCGGTGCCCCTGATCTACAACATCGATATGGATGCCTGCATCCACTGTTATAAATGTGTGGAAGCCTGCGGTGCTCTCGAAGCAATCGATTTCAGCATGGAAGACAATGTCATTGAAGAAGATATCGGCGCGATCGTGGTCGCTACCGGCTTCGGACATTTTGATCCCTCTCCAATGACTGAATATGGCTACGGGCGCTTCCCAAATGTGATCACCGCTATGGAAATGGAACGCCTGAACAACTCAGCCGGTCCAACCCGCGGTTCGCTGATGCGTCCCAGCGACAGCAAGCGCCCACAGAGACTGGCGATCATCAACTGCGTTGGCTCTCGCGACAAGCGCTATAACCAGTCATGCTCGAATTTCTGCTGCATGTATGCAATCAAGAACGCCTTGCTGCTCAAACAGATGCTGCCCGATATGGATATTTCGATCTACTATATCGATATCCGCACCCCCTCCAAAGGCTACGAAGAGTTTTATGACCGCGCCCGTGAAGCTGGCATCAAGTTCATCCAGGGGCGCCCGGCAGAGATCACCGAAGACCCGGACAGTCACCAGCTCTTCATCAAGTCAGAAGACATCACACTCGGTCGCGTAATCGAACACGAGTATGACATGGTAATGCTCAACCAGGCAGCCGTACCTCAACCAGACCAGAACCACATGAGCTCTGTTTTGAATGTGGCGCAATCTCCGGGCGGTTGGTACATGGAATACCACCCCAAACTACGCCCGATGGACAGCCCCACCGACGGCATCTTCTTCGCCGGTGCCTGCCAGGGACCGAAAGACATCCCCGCCAGCGTTGCCCAGGGTTCTGCTGCTGCTGCGCGTGCTTCGCGCATTCTGCATTCTGACACCTGGCAAATCGAACCGACAGTCGCAGTCGTTTGGCCAGACCGTTGCGTCAGCGGTAAGGGACAGGCTTGCGGCATTTGTGAGCGTGCCTGCCCGTATGGTGCCATCGATTACACCAAGGGGCTCTCAGCCGAAGTGATCACAGCCAAGTGCCACGGTTGTGGTGCCTGCGTGGGCGAATGCCCGCACGACTCAATCACCCAACTGCATTTCACCGATGCGCAGGTCCTCGCCCAAATCCGCACGCTCTTAGCAGTTGAGCCAGAAAAGAAAATTTTGGCTTTTCGTTGCCAATGGTGCTCCTACGGTGGTGCCGACCTGGCTGGAACCAGTCATTTCGAATATAGCGCCAATGAACGCGGCTTGCGTGTGATGTGCTCAGCCCGCATGGATGCAGACCTGATCTACGAATCCTACCGGCTGGGTGCCGGCGCGATTCTCTATTCCGGCTGCCACCCACAGGACTGCCATTACATCACCGGTCAAATTGCCGGTGCCAAACGTGCTGCCCGTCTGGATAAAATATTCGACAGAATGGGTATGAACCCCGGTCGTTTCCGTACCGAATGGATCAGCGCTGCCGAAGGCGACAAATATGCGCGGGTGATCAACGAGATGCAAGCAACGCTCGATGCCATTCCAGCAGAAGACTTAAAGTCGGAGATTGAGCGTCTGAAACCGGAGATGGAAAAGAGATTGAATAAGATGAACCAGATTCCTGGCGTGGAAGAAGCCATGATCCAGGTTGATTTCATCGTTAGTGAAATGCAAAACAAGGCGGTGCCCGTATGAGCTTGCCTGTGAACACCAATTTTGCAGAACAGGTAAAAGCCATTCCTGGCGGCGAAATGCTGATGATGTGCTTCTCCTGCGGCACCTGCACCAGCAAGTGCATGATCCAGGAAAAACTGGAACCCAGCTACAACCCCCGCCGGTTGATCCGCGAAGCCGTCTTTAACTTTGAAGAAACCACCTTTGCCGATTTAACCGCCTGGCTCTGCACTGCCTGCGACCTATGTTACCCCGCCTGCCCGCAAAAAATCCATATTTCTGGTGTGATTACGGCAGTCAAGCAACTGGCAGTCGCGCAGGGACGAATAAACCCGTACCAAACTGCCAAAGTGGACGAAGCAACCTGTGTTGCTTGCGGCTTGTGTGAGAGCGTCTGCCCCTACACTGCCATCTCCCTGGTCGAGAAAAAAGTACCCTTCCGAGGCATGATTACTGTTGCTTCGGTTGACCCGGGCAAATGTATGGCTTGCGGCATGTGCACGGCTGCCTGTCGTTCAACTTCGATCCGGCTAAACCAGGAATTCAACGACAACGAAGTCCTTGAAAACTTGTGGGGCTGGCTGGAAAGTGAGGCTGTCTGATGCCCGAAAAACCAAAGATCGTTTTGTTCCAGTGTCGTTGGTGCTTGTATGCCCCGGCAGACCAGGAATGGGTTGACTCGCAGCTCCCTGAGAATATTCATCTCACCAAAACTCCCTGCACCGGGCGGATAAACCCGCTCTACCTGCTCAACGCTGTACAGGGAGGGGCTGATGGTGTGATGATCAGCGGCTGCCTGCCCGAACAATGTCATTTTAAAACCGGTAACATTGCCGCCCGGCGGCAGCTGGATGAGTTCAACGACTTCCTGGACTATGTCGGCTACGACAAGCAGCGTGTGCGCTTCGTTTGGCTCGATTTGCAGGACCGCGGCATCATCCAAAAGCAGTTGGCAGCCTTTGAGCGCGAACTTGAAGCTCTTGGACCAGTCAGCAACCTGGCAACCCGTGCCAAAGTTGCCGAAGGAGGGCAGAATGCCTGATCTCGACGCGATTAGAACCGAAGCCCGGCGCTTGCTTGAAGAAGGATTGGTCGAAGTGGTAGTGGCGTTCAAGGCGGGCGATACCCCGCTGCACCCACAACCTGCATTCTTCCGCTCGGCAGATGAGGTGGACGAACTTGTCTATGACGGTCTTTGTCAAAACAACCTGGCAACCTACCTGACCCGCCTGCCGAAGCAAGCCAAAGTTGGCATGGTCGTTCGCGGCTGTGAAAACCGCTCGGTCAATGCCCTGGTAGTCGAAAGACAAAAAGCCCGTGAAGATTTATACCTGGTCGGCGTGCCTTGTGAGGGCATCCTTGACTGGCAGACAATTGTTGCCGAAGTTGGCGAAGCGATAACTTCCGTCACTGAAACCGGTCATGACCTGATGATCGAAACAAGCGCTGGCTACCAGCTGCTCGAAAGACATAATTTTTTGCACGACAGCTGCAAGCGCTGCATACACCCCAACCCGACGAGTGCTGAAATCCTGATCGGTGATCCCATCGCCGAAGGCGACCCCAGCCTGCCGCGCTCGGCAGTGGAAAGCTTTGAAGCCCGGTCCATTGATGAACGTTATGCCTGGTTCCAGAAGGAAGCCGAGCGCTGCATCCGCTGTTATGCCTGTCGTCAAGCCTGCCCGATGTGCTATTGCGAAGAATGTTTTGTCGACCACATCGAACCGCGTTGGACCGAGAGCGGCGCAACCCCCGCCGGCATGCAGGGTTGGCACATCGTGCGCGCTTTTCACCAAACCGGTCGCTGCACAAGCTGTGGTGCTTGTGAACGCGCCTGCCCGATGGATATCAAGATGACTTACCTGACCGAGAAACTCAATCACGACATGAGAGAAAAGTACAATTTCGAAGCAGGTCTGGATGCCCAGTCTCAGCCGCCCTTTGCGGCAGTAACACTGGACGACAAGAATCGCTTCAAGATTTGAGGAGAGTGACAGAAATGAACTTAATCCTCGAAAAACAAACCCTTCAAGATCTGCTCCAATTCTGGCGCCAGGATTATGATGTCTATCTGCCCCAAAAGCTGGAACGTTTCTCGCATTTTATGCCGCTCACGGACAACTGTGAGCCAGTCAATAACGAACCGCACAACACACGTATCCCACCCAAAGCGCTCTTCCTGCCGATGACCGAAGCGCTGGTAAAATTCACCCGTTACGGTGGATACGAAGATGCCAAACATGAAATTCAATCGCGCGTTGTTTTCGCCGTTCGTCCCTGCGATGCCCAGGCAGTGCAGCTGCTGGACACCAGTTTCATCCAGGAGGAGTACACCGACCCCTTATGGCAGGAAAAGCGTGAAAAGACAATCACAATCGGTCTCGGCTGCCACAAAACCTGCCCGACAGGGTTCTGCACCACCGTTGGTTGCGGTCCTTTCAACAAGGCTGGGCTGGATGCAATCCTGACCGATCTGGGCGCAGACTACCTAGTTGAGACCCTCACCGAAAAAGGCAGCAGCCTCTTCCTGACCCTGCCCGAAGCTCAAGAACAGATGGTCACAATGGCAGAAGTAATTCAACAAAAAGCCTTCAACCAGATGCCGGTCGCCTTCGAAACTGAATATTTGAAAGAGAAGCTGGAACAAAACTTCGACAGCGAGTATTGGGACAATGTCTCGCAAAGCTGCCTTGGTTGTGGGGTTTGCACCTTCCTGTGTCCAACCTGTTTCTGCTTCGACATCGTCGACGAAACTCAGCGCCGCGAGCGGGTGCGCAACTGGGATTCTTGCATGTTTCGTACCTATTCATTGGAAGCCTCCGGGCACAACCCGCGACCTTCACGGGTGGAACGCACCCGCCAGCGAATCAGCCACAAGTACGTCTATTGGCTCGACCAAATTAATCAAATTGGTTGCACCGGTTGTGGTCGCTGTGTACGCTATTGCCCGGTCGGGCTGGACATTCGCGCCATGCTTCGCCAAGCACAAACCCTGCCATTTGAGGTGAGCCATGCAGTCTAATCGACACAGCCTCTACACACCGATGCCCATGCATGTATTACATGCCTATTACGAATCAACCGACCGGTCTTTAAAAACGCTCGAGTTGAGTTTTGACCGTGCCGTGGACAGCAAGGCGTTTTTCGAAGCCTTCAACCCCGGTCAGTTCTGCCTGTTCTCAGTGGCTGGCAAAGGTGAATCTGCCCTGGGAGTCGCCAGCGCAGCCTGGGAGGGCGATTTTGTGCGCTTCACCGCCCAAAAAATGGGCAGCGTCACAACCGCCCTGCACAACCTCAAAGCCGGCGATGCCATCGGAATGCGCGGACCGCTCGGTAACGGTTTCCCACTGGAAGACTGGAAAGGCAAAAACCTGGTCATCATCGGCGGCGGTTGTGCCTTCTCTACCCTTTACGCGCTGACCAAACACGTCCATCACGAAGACCACCGCGATGATTATGGCAAGCTGACCCTGGTTTATGGCACGCGTACCTCCGGGTTGTGCATGTACAAACACGACATAGCCGCCTGGCATGAAAACGAAGATATGGAAATACACCAGGCGATCGACGTGCCAGAGGATGACTGGCAGCACCATATTGGCTACGTACCAGATGTGGTCAAACAGGTGGCACCCCAGCCCGATAACGCTGTCGCGGTTGTTTGCGGTCCACCAATCATGACCAAATTTACGCTGCCTGCCCTTGTGGAATTAGGTTTCACACCTGAATCAATTTTTACTTCGCTTGAAAAGCGGATGAAATGCGGCGTCGGCAAATGCGGACGCTGCAACCTGGGACCCCAATACATCTGTAAGGACGGACCGGTTTTCTCGTTGGCTGAACTTAACGCCCTGCCGGCAGACCTTTAGGAGCACTTATGAGTCGTGGAACTCCAAAAAAGACCCGCAACGAACACGAGATGACCATCAACCGGGATATGCTGACCCGGAATTATTGGATGATATGGGATCTGGACAAGTGTGTTGGCTGCCAGATCGGACCAACCGTCTGCCCCAAAGAAGCGCTGAGTCATGTCCCGGCAGTGCTCGAAGATGGGCGCATTCTGCAAAGAGCGTCTGTCGACGTTGATGAAAGCAAGTGTACCAACTGCGGCATTTGCGTGGAAGCCTGCCCAACCCACGCCATCGAGCTGACCGTCAACCGAAAAGCGGAAAATCCGGTGATCGCATATGGTGCTTTCCCCGAGTTTGATGCTAAAACCATCTTCCGCAAGGATAAGTTCGATTTCACATTGAAGGATTTCATCATCGAAAACTGCCCCACCAATGTGATAAGTTATGACGAAAAACGCGATACCATGCGCGTTGCTTTTGAAGACTGCATCCACTGCCGGCAGTGTGAAGTCGCCAGCAAAGGCGCCTTCGAGGTGCGCCAACCCTGGGTGGGTTCGGTGGTTTTAATTCGCGAGAAGTGCCTTCCCGAATGCTTCGCTTGTGCCGATATCTGCCCGACGCGTGCTCTACACATCAATGACGATGGCGAGTTGGTTTTAGCCGATTATTATTGCATCAAGTGCGGTGCCTGTATGCAGGTTTGCCCGGTCAAGCCGCAATACGAAGAGGAGACTTTCACTTTCGAATCGCACGGCATGCTCCATACCCGCACCAGGCAAAAACTCGTCAACAAATCTACCCTGCCGATCGTGGTGGAGCGCTGGCGCATCAACCACAGCGACGTATCCAGCGCTGCCTGGATCGAAGCGCTGCGAAAGCTTTCGGACGATAAAGCAAAATCGGTTGAAATTGACCGCAAACGCGCGCTGCGCAGGGCTGATCTGATCGAAGCTCTCAGAGGCAATCTGGTGGCAAAAGCGTATTTGAAGAAGGAAATTGAGCAATAAATTGATCGCAAGATGGCGAGGGGAAGAAACGGGATCGTCTCTGTTCATGTTTATCCCCTTCCTCAAGAAGTTGGTTACCGATGTTGATCCGGTTGAGGTCAAACGTGTTGAGGGTATTCTTAAAGCCAACGCCATCCCCTATCGGATAAAATCATCGAGCCTCCGGGGACCCTTCGGTCGGCATTATGATTCAAAGACCTACAGCCAAATTGTCATGCCTCTTTACATCGACGCGCAACGCCCCACAATTTCATACCTTGTGTATGTAAGGAGCAAAGACTACGATCGCGCGATTCATTTGATCTAATCTTTGGTGGGGGCTTGTCTCCCGCTGTTAGCTTTAGTCCCAGGTCGAGCCGAAGCCAAACCGATTGATGAAGTCAAAAGACCAGCCAGTTTGACGGGTGTATTCCGGGTTTTCTTCACCACGAGTAAAAATCAACACGCGTGCCTTCGAACGGAGCCTGCCGAAATCCCCCATAGTGGGGGTAGAGGTGATCACATTCCGAAAAGTACCGCTGTTGATGTAATATTTCTCAACACCCTGATCAACCTTCAAAAGTTCAACCATGGCGTTATGGGTATGACCGCTGACGATACATTTGACCGAATTTTCCGCTTTAAGACACTCTTCACGAACGATCAAATCCAGGTTCGTATTGATTTTCGATTTTTTGAAAATTGGATTGAGCATTGCTTTCATGACCCAAAAAGGGAGCCCATGTCGCCATATACGGGTGCTTAAAACCGATCGCAAGCCAAAAGCTTTGGCACCAGTAAACTGCCCAAAGTTGATCAGGCTCGGTCCGATATCAGGGCTGACAGCCAGGTCGTCGAAAAGGTTCAGCATGACCGGTTCGATAATTTTCCAGACTTCCCGTTTATTCATCCCGGGTGTAGTGAAAAGAAAATTAATCAGGGCATCTGCGGGACGAACATTGTCAAAATCGATAAGACGTTTGTACGAAACCAGCAATTCTTCCTTGGCAATAATTTTTGAAACGCCATAGAACTCTCTGAACAAAATCGGCAATTTGGATGCAATCTCGATCGTAACAATATCGCCCAGAACAGGTTTATCGTAATATCTCTTGTCGATAAAGGTAGGCACCTCAGCCATGGTAGACAAATCGGCACTGAAGTTGGATTTGTCGTATTCGTGACCATGCCTAACGAGCACCAACGGTTCCCCGTCGTTATCGTGAAGACATTGGTTTTCAAACAACTTGCCGTCCGATTCCAAGCCGAGCAGTTCCTGGATACGCTTGCGGACCGCCATACTGGCGTTTGCCAGGCGGTCGTGGTTGCCGGGCACGTAGTGGATACGGACTGGTTTTTGGAAATAGGTACCCAACCGCCGAAAGATACTCAGGGTTTCTTCAACACGATAGTCCCCGTTAATCGCCTCGATGACTCTCAATAGTTCCTGTTCAGCATGGCTGCCAGGCACAATTTCATCATTATGCAGATAGGGGCGCAGCGCTCCCTCGTGCCAAAGCGGGGAGCGGGTAATTTCGAAAATGTCGCCCGCCAATACAAGATCAATCGAAGCTATATCGGCATCGCGAATATACTCAGAAATCTCGTTGAAGAAAGAAGTATAGACTTCCGGAGGCAGGTTGTGATTAAATTTCAGTCCATCCAGAGCATAAGAATTGGATTCTGCAAAATGCAGGTCGGACATTACAATTAGCATTGGTCCCTCACAAAACTGCTGTTTTTATACCACAAATCAGGGAAGCAGCAGGATAGAAGCGCCGTTTTCACGTGAACCCAGCAGAATCAGGTCGCTACGATCGCCCAAGTAACCGATGCTCTGATAGTGCCAGTCTTCAAGCGCAACTTCTGCCCACGATGCGGCACAATCTGTGCTGTAAAGCAGAAAACCCTTGCCTGCTGCAACGATAGCGCAATCGTGGGATTTCGCGAGCGCAAGAATTTCTCGGTTCTCTTCGGTTATCAACGTCCATTTTTCTTGATGGTTGTCTACCCGGAAAAGCCCTGTTCCTGTTGCAGCCAGCAATCCCGTTTCAGTTGGTAAGATCTGATTTACCATGAATTGATCAAGATTAACACCAATGAAACTGCTTTTATCCAATTTTTCCCAGCTATCATCTACGCGCAAGTACAAACTGTCATCAAGCGTAGCCATATAGAGGTTTTCCTGGAATGCGAACAAGCGATATGGCAGCACATAATTTGTTGCATCCGTCTCTAATGATCGCTGGTATTCGATGTGGTCAAGCAAAACCTCACCGGGCAATCCAACTTTTTGAGCCAACCAATCAAGTTCTGACAAGTCATAGCGGTTATCGTCAAATGGCAGCTCAATCACCACCCAATTATCTCCTGCCAGGAGATACAAACTGGTTTCGGTGAGAACATATAAGGAACCCTGGTGGAATGCCAGGTCGGTGACATCTTTATCCGTCAAGGAGATGGAAATGTCGTTCCATTCCAGACCGCTCTGATCAATCTCAAAGACGCCTTTGCCATAGACCGCTGCGTAGTCCCTTTGCAGCTGCTCGTCCTTAACTACCGCAGTGACGGCGTTCAAGCGCAAATCTCCCATCACACTCTTCCAGCTGCCGCTGCCGGCGTTGGTGCGGTAAACACCGTTCGATTCTGTTGCCGCAAACCAGCGAGGCGTATTACTGTTGGTCACTATAAAATCATACAGACGCTGACCAGCCAGCCCGCGAGATGTCCAGTTCTGCGCGAAGTTTTCTGAGGAATACAAGCCATTGCCATAGGTACAGGCGAAAACCCGTTTTTGGGTGCCGCCGAAAGGGTCGGTATATAAGCGAAACACGGCGGTATTCACCGGAAGTCCCACCCTGCTGACGCTCCAGGAAGCCCCGCTGTTCCAGCTCCGGTAGGCAGCGTCATCATGCCATACTGCCCCGTAAACCAAGCCCGGGTAAGCCGTGTCGAGCGCGAAACTGCGGGCTGACCAGTCGCCAACCCCGTTGTTTATCGGGAAGAAGGAAGCGCCCCCGTTGGTACTCTTGTAAAACCCATGTTCGTGAGCGGTAAGGTAGAGTTCGCTGGAATTAAGTGGATTGACATCAATGTCATAAAAATAGTCCAGTTTGGAAAACGCCTCTCCAGTCAAAAGCAGCGACCAGCTCAAACCAGAATTTGTGCTCTTATAGAGATAACCTTTCAAACCTGGGTTCACCCGGGTTGCGGCATAGATCACTGCCGGGTTGGTTGGATCAATTTCGAGGTCGTAGACGATGTGGTTGCCCAACACGCCCCCATTCACCGCGGTCCAACTCGCACCGGCATTGCTCGATTTGTAGATTCCACCGCCGTAGGTGCCAGCATAGACAATGTTCGAGTTGGTCGGGTGTGTCGCCAGCGACTGAATTTTCAGGTTGCCAAGCCCATTGTTCATCTGGTACCAGGTGTTACCTTCATCAGTGGTCTTATAAACTCCACTGACGTAACTGCCGGCATATACATTCTGATTTAGGTTTGGGTCTACTGCAAGGGCGGTGAACGTTCCTCCCACCGGTCCAACGGGGGTTGGTTGAAGCGGGTTTTTGACAACAATCGGTAAATAAGTAAGGCGGGGTGCCATTCCAAATCCGTCTGTCAGTAAAACCAATAATAACCCCGCAAAGGTTAAACCAAAGATAAACGCGCTTACTTTTCTGTTTTTCATGGCAGAATAGTGATTACACAAAACGTGCCAGTATACCTATTGCATTACTTTTCTGAATGCCTCAACACATCGCTCTACGGCTTCATCATCAATATCGTGATGCGTCACCAGCCTGATCTCAGCTTCATTGGTGTCGTTCGCCAGTACACCGTGCTCTCTCAATCCTTTGAGTACGTTGGAGGTGTCCCGATCTTCGAGTTTAACAAAGACCATATTGGTATTTGGTGAACCTTTGGTCAGGTGCATTCCCGAAATATCTGCCAAACCCTCAGCCAAATTGCGGGCGCGGACGTGATCTTCATCCAGGCGATCGATCATCATATCAAGCGCCACGATTCCCGCTGCTGCCAGAACCCCAGCCTGGCGCATGCCGCCGCCCAACAGTTTTCGCATTCTGCGCGATCGTTGGATAAAAGTGTTCGAACCACACAAAACCGAGCCAACCGGCGCGCACAAACCTTTGCTCAGGCAAAAAGTGACACTATCAGCCTGCTTCACCAGCGCAGCAGCCGGCACAGACTGCGCTACAGCGGCGTTAAAGATCCGGGCACCATCAATATGAAAGTACAACTCGAGTTCTGCAGCAGTCTCTGCCGCCCTGTTCATATAATCAACGCTGAGCGCCTTACCACCGCAGGCGTTTTGTGTGTTTTCAACAATCAGCATGCGAGAGATCGGTTCATGCACATCACCAGGAAAACGCATCGCGCCCCTGATATCAGCGGGTGACAACGTGCCGTCTTCCTGGTTAGGGATGGTGTGGATCACGATACCGCCCAGCGCCGAAACACCGCCTGCTTCGTGCAGGAAAGTATGCCCCTTGGTGCCCATGATGATCTCATCGCCCCGATCGCAAGCTGCCAGGCTCGCCACCAGGTTGCCCATCGTTCCCGAACTGACGAAAAGACCAGCCTCCATGCCAAGTAGTGCCGCGGCTTTTTCTTCAAGTTGGTTAACAGTCGGGTCTTCACCGTATACGTCATCGCCCACTTCTGCCTCAGCCATGGCAGCGCGCATCTCAGGGGTTGGTTTAGTAACCGTGTCAGATCGAAAATCGAAACATTTTTGCATTTATGCTTGCTCCAGTCCGTCCAAAATGTTTTGCAAATCTGCTGGCAGACTGGCAGAAAACTCGGTTTCCTGCTGGTTGCCCGGCAGCCTGATTTTCAGCTTGCTGGCATGCAGAAAAAACCGGCTAAGCTCCAGGCTTTTTTTACGGCGTCCATAAATGCGGTCTCCTACAACCGGGCAGCCCAAAAATGCCAGGTGCACCCTGATCTGGTGCGTACGCCCGGTTAAAGGCAAAACTTCCAGAAGTGTGTGATCGCGGTATTCCTTAACCGTATAATATTCAGTTTCTGCTTTTCTGCCCTGATCGCCATAGGTTACCGCCATGCGCTGGCGCTGCTTATCATCCCTGCCAATACGGGTTTCAATCCTGCCGGTTGGCGTGGGCGGCTTGCCATCTACCAATGCCAGGTAAGATTTAATTGCCCTCCGGTTCTTGAACTGTCTGACCAGCCAGTTGTAGGCACCTGCAGTCTTGGCAACGATCATCACGCCGGAAGTCTCTTTATCCAGGCGGTGGACAATCCCCGGGCGTGCCGGCTCACCAACACCGGCAATTTGTGGGTAATAATGCAGCAGGGCGTTCACCAAGGTTTCCTGCTCGTTTCCGGCACCAGGATGCACCACCATACCGGCAGGTTTATTGATCACCAACACCTGCTCGTCTTCATAAACCACATTGAGGTCTATCGCTTTCCCAAGCGGCGTAAATTCGGCAGTTTCAGTGACATTTACGGAAACCAGCTCACCGCCCTGCAGTTTATGAGATGCCTTTGTAACGGCTTTCCCATTGACCGATACTTCTCCAGCAGCGATAAGCTCCTGAATTTTCGCTCGGCTAAGCTGGGTCAGTTTTTCAGCCAGAAATTTGTCAATCCGCTGACTGGAAGCTTGCTCATAAACAATTTCGACTGTTTCAGTTTTCATCTTCCGTGTCCATGCTGATCGCTGTGGTTTCACGCTTGGTCTTCTCTCGATGTTCCTGGATTAGCAAGCCGATAAGCATGATGATCACGCCAACGGTGACTGCAGAATCAGCCACATTAAACACAGGAAATCGCCCAACCGCGATAAAGTCGGTCACAAAATCGAGCTGGATTCGGTCGATAATGTTTCCGATCGCTCCGCCCAGCAGCAAGCCCAGGCTGATACGAAAAAGCAGCGGTTCATTGAAGGCTTTGTGGTAATACCAGATGATCACGACCACGATGATACTGGAAAGGATCAGCAGCGGAGTGTTGGCGTTCTGGAAAAAACCCAGTGCGGCGCCGGTGTTCTGCCAGTAGGTAAAACGGAAAAACGGCGCTAAAGCCGGTATTGGGTAGATTTCTGCCCCCAGGGGAATATTCTGGCGAACCCAGCCCTTGCTCCATTGGTCCAAAATGATCAAAACAACGGCGATGGAAAATAGCATCAGATAGTGGCGCACCCAGCTATTTTTCGACTTCATCGCTCCACCTTCTCAATCGTTAGGCGCACATCTTCACCATCGAAGTTATCTGTAAAGGTAAACAGATCGAGCTGTGTTTGCTGTAGGCTCACTGCCAGCGTCTCACTGCAAATATAAGCGGCATGCTCCTGGATGGCTGCTGCCAACTCGGGGGTGGCGTCGTAGCTGATCTTGATTCGATCCGAGATTTCAAGCTCTGAAGTTTTACGCAAGTCTTGTACCCGGCGCACAAATTCTCGTGCCAGCCCTTCGTGGAACAACTCGGGCGTCAATGTAGTAATCAACGCCGCCATGTAAGCCCCTTCTGAAGACACTTCATAACCTTCTTTCGAAGAAGTGTGCACTTCGACTTCATCAGGGAAGATTTCATAATATTTTCCGTCCACGCTGACGACCAGATTGAGTCCATCGAGCAGTTTCAAAGCGCTCTCTTGTGAAGGCAGCTCCAGTATCGCCTGGCGGATTTTTGGACTCAAAGCCTTATACTTTTGCCCAAGCTGCTTTGGCAGTGGGTTAAGCGAATATGTGACTGCTTCCTCATCGCCGCCCAGCAACCGCACTCGCTTAACGTTCAATTCATCCTTGAGGATGTCGGCAAAGCGTTCAATTACCTCGCCCTCTTCAGCATTGCCAACAGCAAAGGCGGCTTCAGAAAGCGGCTGGCGCACCTTAATGTTGGACTTGTTTCGCGCGGCATGCCCCAGCGAAGCCAGTTTCATCACGCTGGTCATATCGCGATTCAGTGCTTCGTCAATCAGGCTCTCATCAACTTTTGGCCACTCAGCCAGGTGCACCGAGATAGGCGCATCTTCATCAATCGAAGCGACCAGGTTGCGATACATAGTCTCAGCCATAAAGGGCATCGTTGGCGCAATCAGTTTGCTGATTGTCACCAGTGTCTTATAAAGTGTCTCGTAGGCAGCCGCCTTGTCTGCATCCGATTCAGACTTCCAAAAGCGGCGTCGTGATCGGCGCAGATACCAGTTGGACAGATCGTCAACGAAGGTTTCAATTGGTCTCGTCGCGCCGATGACATCAAAGTTTTCATACGCCTGGGTAACATCTCGAACAAGGGTCTCCAGCGAAGAAAGTAACCAATCATCCAGTTCTGAGAATTGTGGGATCAAAGTCGAGTCCGGGGTCCAGTGATCAAGGTTGGCGTAGGTCACGAAGAAGGAATAGGAGTTCCACAGTGTCAGCAGAAACGTGCGTACTACTTCGCCAACAAGTTCCGCGCTAAAACGTCGTTCGTTTCCCGGAGGGCTGGAGGTATACATATACCAGCGCATTGGGTCAGCACCATAAGCATCGATCACCTCCCAGGGATCAATTACGTTACCCTTTGACTTGGACATTTTCTGCCCTTTTTCGTCCAGGATTAAGCCCAGGCAGATCACATTTTTGTAGGAGATACTGTCGACAACCAGGCTGCTGATGGCATGCAGCGAATAGAACCAACCCCGTGTTTGGTCGACCGCTTCGCAGATGAAATCAGCCGGGAATTGTGATTTGAACGCTTCAAGATTCTCAAAGGGATAATGCCATTGAGCGAAGGGCATGGCACCAGAGTCAAACCAGACATCAATCAGTTCGACCACACGTTTCATCTGCCCGTGCCCACATGAAGGGCAAGTGAAACGCACGTCATCGACGTATGGTCGGTGCAGCTCGAGATCTGAGAGGTCTTTTCCAGCCAGGTCGGAGAGTTCCTGCCGCGAGCCGGCACAAACCTGGTGCCGGCAGTCGGGGCATTCCCAAACTGGTAGAGGCGTACCCCAATAACGATTCCGCCCAAGAGCCCAATCGATATTGTTTTCAAGCCAGTTGCCAAAGCGACCGTTCTTGATATGTTCGGGCACCCAATTGATCTGTTGGTTCAGCTCGACCATGCGGTTTTTGATTGCGCTGGTTTTGATGAACCATGTTGGTCTTGCCATGTAAAGCAGCGGCGTGGAGCAGCGCCAGCAGAACGGATAAGTGTGCGTCATCGTGCCAGCATCAAAGAGCAGCCCGCGTTCGTGCAGGTTTTGGATGATCTCAGGGTCGGCGTCTTTTACGAAGACGCCCGCCCAGTTATGCACCGGTCTCAGGAAGCGACCCTCGTCGTCGATGGTCATGATGAAGGGCAGGTCATAATGTTTGGCGACTTCCATGTCTTCCATGCCGAAAGCCGGGGCAATGTGCACCAGTCCGGTGCCGTCTTCGGTGGTGACATAATCGGCGTTGACCACGTAATGTGCTGGTTTTTCGGTCAGAAAAAAGGTAAACAACGGCGCGTATTTCTTGCCGCGCAGGGCTTTTCCCTTCATGGTTTTCAAAATGCGGTAAGGACGGTCGGCAAAAATCTTCTCGACCAGGTCTTTCGCCATGATCAGTTTTTCTTCGCCCATCCCATCGGCTGTCACAAGTGCGTATTCCACGTCCGGGTGCGCAGCGACAGCCACGTTACCAGGCAGCGTCCAGGGCGTGGTTGTCCAGACCAACAGGCTGGTGTCTTTTTCATCGATGAGCGGGAAACGTACATAGATGCTCGGATCTTCGGTTTCTTCATATCCCTGCGCGACCTCATGGTCTGAAAGCGGTGTGCCACAGCGCGGGCAATACGGCACCACCTTATGCCCCTGGTAGAGCAAACCCTTATCCCAGATTGACTTAAGCAACCACCAGACCGACTCGATGTAATCGTTTTTATAAGTGATGTATGCCCGATCCTTATCGACCCAGTAGGCAATCCGGTCGGTCATGCGCTCCCAGTCCTGGATGCGCGAGAACGCCGATTCACGGCAAAGTTGGTTAAACTCAGCGATGCCATATTCTTCAATCTGACTTTTCTGGGTGAAGCCCAGTTGCTTCTCGACCTCAATTTCGACTGGCAAACCGTGCGTATCCCAGCCGCCGCGTCGGTCCACAAAAAAACCTTGCATGGTCTTATAACGGGGGAACATGTCCTTAAACGCTCTCGCCAAAACATGGTGCACGCCTGGTTTGCCATTGGCGGTAGGCGGACCTTCAAAAATCACGAACGGGGGGCGGTCACGGCGATCTTCAGACGAAAGTTTGAAAATATCATACTTTTTCCAGAAACGCAGCTGGGTCTCTTCTTCGTAGGGGATATTTAACTTTGATGATACTGGTTTAAACATACAGCCTCCAAAACTATTTAATAAAAAAAGTTCGTCCCAACAGGGACGAGCTCAAATTGCTCGCGGTACCACCCCGCTTCCCGGCATTACCGGACGCTTGGTGCCCTGGTAACGGAGGGCAATCGGCTCGCTTACTGCAAATGCGTGTTCGGCGCGCGGCTCGGGAAGGATTTTCGTTCACCTGTTTCCACCCGGTTTCCACCACCCCGGGCTCTCTATTGGACAGCATTGAACTACTCGTTTCCGTCACAGCCTGAATCAGGATTTTATCATATTTGCGCCAGGTGAGCGGTTTTTGTATGTTGTCATCAGCAATTCTCAATATGGATATTTATAGATCTGGAATGTAGAAGGAAATGAAGACCGAAATACTATCGCGTATCAATTTACAACAAATGAATGGGTGGGTTCAAAACGTGAGAAAAACTGAAATTTTAAATCAGCTAAACCCACCCCATTGGGATCTTGGTTGATTCTCGTTCTTCGATGCCTGTTTGCAGTACTTGAGCTGGGGAGGTCTGACTATGTAAGCGGTGATTGAGTGCTCACGATTGGGACCTCCTCCTACGATACGCATATGTATCTTTAGATTCTGCCGATTTATCAAGGCAAAAAGGTAAGGTCGATTTTCATATTGAGAATAGCAGACGTTGTCATTCTGTTCGAAGTTAGAAATCTATTCCCCCAATGTGCTTTCACGATAATCACCGCAACAGTCCTTCAAAAAAGAGGTTCAGATGGCAGCTTTCAAGTAATAGCAATAAAAAAAGAACCCCTTCAAAGGGGGTTCTTGTGGGTGCCTGAAGGGGGTCGAACCCTCAACATCTTCAGCCACAGTGAAGCACTCTGCCATTGAGCTACAGGCACCGCGTCAGGCAGCTATTCTAACACAAGCCCAAATGGACTGCAAGCAATTTTCAACAAACATGCACCTGCCAGTCGTTACATTCTGATGGAAGCCAGCTCTCTTCTCGGAATAACGCGCTGCTCAAAAGTTCGCAGATTTTTAACGACCACAGTATCACTTTTCAGTTCGTCAGGGCCCAAAACCAACGCTATCTTCACGCCTAAGCGGTCAGCCAGCTTTAACTGCTTGCCCAGCTTATCCGGTTCAGCCAAAATCACGTTAAACCCTTCGTTTCGCAATTCAGTCGTCAGGCGAATCGATTCTTCCAGCATTTCCTGATTAAAGACCGTCACAAACACTGTGGAGGCGTAGCTGAGGTCAGCCGGCAGCAAACCATACGCCTCCAGCACCAGCATTATTACCACATCGCCCATGGCGAATCCCACACCTGGCAATGGATCGCCGCCGACATCACCCACAAGGTTGGCATAATGCCCCCCGCCCAGAATTGCACGGAAATCGCCCCTGGCTTCGTGAGCTTCAAAGACCAGCCCGGTGTAATAATCCAACCCACGGATGATCTTGGGTTCATATCGGATGTATTCAGTAATGCCAAGCGCGTCCACATAGCGGAAAAGCATGCTGAGTTCTTCCGATTCCTTCCAAAGCTGATCATTGGCAAGCAGATCTTTTAGTGCCCCAATTTGATCAGGCACAAGCCCCAGATCCGCCAAATTCTTTTCCCAGACATCTGCCGGTTGTTTATCAATTCGGTCGATTAATCTGAGTAGTTCAGGCTTTTTCTCGGCAAGAACACCAATCTCGGTCAGTTTTCGGTCCATCAGACGGCGGTCGTTGATCAATATCTGGACCATGTCACTTTTCAGCCCCACCAACTTAAAGAAATTCGCTGCCACTGCCAATAACTCAGCGTCCGACTGGACTGTATCACTACCAATCAGGTCGATATTCCATTGGTAAAACTCGCGGGTGCGACCTTTTTGCGGGCGTTCGTAACGCCAAAAAGGTCCAAAAGACCACCAACGCAGCGGATAAACCAATTGATTCTGTTTTTCTGCCACCATTCGTGCCAGGGTCGGGGTTAGCTCGGGTCGCAGGGAAATCGGGTCACCACCACGATCTTCAAACACGAAAGCCTGTTCTTTTACCAGTTCTTCGCCAGATTTCGCGGCATACAGGTCGATTCTTTCCAGGCAGGGTCCTTCAAACTGCTGATAACCGAAAGACTCAGAAGCCAGGCGCAGAATATCAACCAGCCACTGCCGTCTTGCCATCTCATCGGGATAAAAATCGCGTGTTCCTTTTACACTTCGTATGATATTCTTCATATGATCAACCTCGGGTGATAATCAGGGATAGTATATCACGCGGGGTTCGGGTAAAATTAAAAAAACATATCGTGGGAGCGCTGATCATGAATATTGGTGAAGTTGCTGAAATAGTCCAGGGCAAATTATTCACTAAGGGAATCGACACTGCTATTGAAGTCCGGGGAGCTTTTGTTGGTGACCTGATGAGTGACGTATTGGCAACCATCAAGCCAGAAGCGATTTTACTGACCGGTTTAAACAACCCGCAGGTTATTCGCACTGCCCTGATTGCAGACGTAAGCGTGATCATCCTCGCCCGGGGGAAAAAACCCTCACTCGAAATGATCGAACTGGCAAACAACGAAGGCATGCCGCTGATCTGCTCGCCACTCGGTTTGTTTGAAATGTCAGTGCGGTTGGCTGAAAACAATATTGTCAGCTATGAAGATGAATTTGATCTCTCAAAATGCGCCTGATGAATTCTAAGTCATGAGCAACCAACCTGTCCTCTCAGACGCGCACGCAAGCAGAATTACCCGGGTTGAGGAGCTTGCCTACGAGTTGACCATCGCCGACGTGATGACCCGAAATCCGGTCACACTGGCGGTCAATATGACCATGCGCGATGCTCTCGACGTGATGCGCAACAATAAAATATCAGGCGCTCCTGTAGCCCGGGATGGTACGCTGATCGGCATCCTTTCAACCGAGGATCTGATACGCTCACTGCGAGAGGGTCGCATCGACCGTAAAGTCACCGAATACATGACCCACAATGTCATCACCGTTCGTGAACACGACCAGGTTGTAGAAGCCCTGAAAACCTTCAATAAAACCAAGGTGGGGCGCTTCCCCGTGGTCGATGAAAATGGCATGCTTGTGGGAATCTTAACCAAGGGAGACATCTCTAATGGTGTCTTGACCGCCCTGCAGCGCGATTTCGAAGCAGAAGAGCTGAAGCGATACCGTGCTTCCCATCTTTTTGAAGACATTGTCTCAGACCGCACCAGCTTAATCTTGAGATACGAGATCATCAAAGACGATTTTTTACACGGTGGTGCTGCCTCAAACCGCATCAAGAAAGCGCTGCTCCGATTGGGTGCTCCCCCACAGGTGGCGCGCAAATGCGGCATCGCCGTTTACGAAGCGGAAATGAACCTGATCATCCACACAACTAACGGCGGCAGCTTGCGCGTGGAAGTTGAGCCAAACAAAATCATCATGGAAGCCTACGACGACGGACCAGGCATTCCTGACATTGAAAAAGCCATGACTCCCGGCTACTCAACAGCCAGCTCAGAAGTGCGGAACAAAGGTTTTGGGGCTGGGATGGGACTGGTTAATATCAACAATTGTGTCGACGAATTGATGATCAAATCCACACCAGACACAGGAACGAACATCTATATGATCATGTATCTCGAAAAAAACAGGGGAAAGGAATAGACCAGCTTTGAACCTGCAAACGATTATTGAAAAACTTGATTTAGCTCTTCTCACCGAAGAAAAGAATTTTTCTGAAATTGAAATTACATCCGGTTATATGTCCGATCTGCTCAGCTGTGTCATGACCGGAGCCAGCCCCCAAAGCATTTGGGTAACGCTGATTGCCAACATCAATATTGTGGCGGTCGCCAGTTTGCTGGAAATCTCAGCAATTATCATCACCGAGAACGCCCAACCAGACCAGGCAACCATCGACAGGGCAAATATAGAGGAGATTGTGCTGCTCTCCACCCCAGCCAACAGCTTTGATGTCGTCGGTCATCTTTGGGACCTGGGTGTCAGGGATTGAAGACTGAATGAAATCTTACCGAGTGGAGCTGCATATCCATTCTGTGCTGTCTGCTTGCGCCAGCCTGGAAATGATCCCTCCATTTATCATCGAAAAAGCGCTGGCTTCCCGCATCGACATCCTGGCGTTGACTGATCATAACAGCGGTGCGAATGTGCCCGCGCTGCTCGCGGCTGCTGAAGGAACGGGCATCACCATTTTGCCTGGGATGGAACTGGCGACCGCTGAAGAAATCCATGCGATCTGCCTTTTTGATACCCTGACACAATTGCAAGTGTTCGAAAAGATTGTCAATAGCAATCTGCCCAATTATCGCAATAATGAAACTTTTTTTGGGGCTCAGCTGGTCGTTGATAAAGACGGTAACTTTATTAAAAAAGATGAACGCTTGCTCAGCACAGCCACCCGGCTGCCAATCATCGAGGCTAAAAATATCGTCCTGGAATTGGGCGGACTCTTCATACCGGCACATGTGGAGCGCGAAGAAAATGGATTGCTGCCCCGCCTGGGCGGCATCCCGCCGGAGATGGAGCTTTCGATTGTTGAAGTTTCTCATTATAAAAGCGTGCCCGATCTGCTGTGGCTCTGGTCAGACCTGAAGGATCTGCATATCATCAAAAACGGAGATGCCCATGACCTGGATGGTATTTTAGGGCTCACCCAGCTTCAAATGAGCGAAGTAGATATCGCTAATCTCAAAAAGGCAATCCTGGAACAAACATAAACTGACAGGCTGAAACCTACCTTTGAAAGCAGTGCAGCCGGTTAAAGTTAACTTTATCGCCGAGCCCAATCCGCACCACAAACAGGTCAAGCGACCTTTATTTATCCTGTCCATCGTTCATAGCAATAATTTTCGTCCCTACGATCAGCAATTCTTAATATGGGAATGATTAGATTCTAAAATACAGAATGCGCGGTTAATCACGCTTGGTATCTGAGGCGACTGCATTACTAATGCACATGAAACCATAACACCGTAGGATTGGGTTCAGGATGATAGATGAGCTTTTAAAAGAAAAATCAGCAAGATGCTGGCAGCGATAACAGACGCGGTTCATTAGTTAATTAATAAGAACGCGTTGACCAATCCGGGGTTCAAGGTTACACTTATTGTATATTATTTCACAAGGCGCAAATGCGCTTTGTACAAGGAGAAAAAATAGCTATGACGAGAACAACCCAGCCTATGGACCCGCTTTATAATCCAGAACTGCGGCCCACTATAGACCAGATCATCGAGAAAAGTATTGATCTTGACGGCGGTCTGATGGTGGTTTTAAACAATTTGCAGTCCAAAATTGGCTTTTTGTCAGCCCCTATGCAGGAATATGTGGCTGAATGCCTCAGTATCCCGGTCAGTAAAGTGCACGGCGTGGTTTCCTTCTACTCATTCTTTACCACGGTCCCCCGTGGTAAGCATGTGATCAAATTTTGCATTGGTACCGCCTGCTACGTTGGCGGCATCAACCAGTTGATCGACAAAGCCAAACAGCTGCTCCAGATCGAGCCAGGTCAGACAACCAGCGATGGTCAGATTACCCTCGAGGTCTGCCGCTGCGTCGGCGCCTGCAGCCAGGCACCTGTCGTAGTTATTGATGAAGTCAATAATGGTCGCGTCAAACCTTCACAGTTTGGCAGATTGATCGATAAAGTTCGCGCCAGTGAGGCAGTGGCTTGAGAGAGCTTGCCCTTCATATTCTCGATATTGCTGAAAACAGCATTTCTGCAGGCGCCAGTCAGGTAGAAATTTCGGTGGTCAGAAATACTCGCGAAAATCAGTTGGTCATCTCCGTCAGGGATAACGGTAATGGGATGGATGAAGAAATGCTCGCAAGAGTGATCAATCCGTTCGTTACCAGCCGCACCACCCGTAAGGTTGGTCTGGGTATTCCCATGCTTAAACAAGCTGCCGAAGCTTGCAACGGCGGTCTGACGGTAGATTCTCAACCGGGGAAGGGCACCGAAATTACAGCAACATTCCAAAACAACCACATTGACCGCATGCCCTTGGGAAACCTTGCTGATACGTTTTTGAGCCTGCTCATTGGCACACCTGATGTCAATTGGGTGCTCGATTACCAGGCGGACGATCAGGTCTTTCATTTTGACGATCGTGAAGTCAAAGCGGCGATTGAAGGAATGCCCCTGACAGATTATCGAGTGATTGAATATCTCACCGCTACCATCAAAGATGGTGTTGCTGGAATTAATAATATTGAAGTTATACAAGGAGTAAATAATGCCAACAATTAATTCAATACAAGATCTCAAGAGATTGCGCGAAGAAGCCCAAAAGATTAAGGATATGCGCGACCAGACGGGCAAAACCCAGGTGGTTGTCGGCATGGGCACCGTCGGCATCGCTGCCGGCGCGCGCGAGACCTTGAAAGCTATTCTCGCATTCATTGAGGAACAACAACTGCCCGACATCATTCTGCGCCAGACCGGAAACTTCGGTATCAGTGGTCAGGATCCTGTCGTCAAAGTAATCGTGCCGAATCAGGAAGAAGTCATTTACGGCAAAATCAACCCTGACCTCGCTCGCAAAATTATGCAAAACCATGTTGTCGATGGCAACGTGTTAGTTGAATACGTAATTGAAGAATAAATTTATGGAAAGGTAAGAAAAGAGTACCGATATGGCATATTATCGTTCAACAATTCTTGTTTCGATGGATCCGGTATGTATCGAAAAAGGCGCAGTCCAGGTCAAAGAACAGCTGATTGAAGAACTAAAGCTGCACAAACTCCTGGACGAAGTCGAAATTCTCGATAGTCCCCGGATCGGCAATCCTGAAAGCGAAGGTCCGGACATCCTGGTCTACCCTGAAGGCAGCCACTACATTGCCCTGACACCCGAAAGCGTTCGCACTATCGTGGTCGAACACTTTGTCAAAGGTCGTGAACTCGCTCAATACGAAGCGAAAATGCGAGACCTGACCGATGAAGAGGTGCGCGAGCCGAAAGAAAAAGAGATTCGTGTCATCCTGGAGAACATTGGCAAGATTGATCCCCGCAACATCGAGGATTACATCGCTGTAGATGGTTACCAGGCTTTGGCGAAAGTCCTCACCGAAATGACTCCTGAAGATGTGATTCAGACGATGCTGGATTCCAAACTTCGCGGTCGCGGTGGTGCTGGCTTCCCTACCGGTTTGAAGTGGAAATTCGCACACCAGGCTCAAGGCAATCCCAAATACATGGTTTGCAACGCAGACGAAGGTGACCCGGGCGCGTTCATGAACCGCAAGGTTCTGGAAGGCGACCCCCACTCAGTCATTGAAGGCATGACCATCGGCGCGTTTGCCGTTGGTTCCAACCAGGGCTATGTTTATTGCCGGGCTGAATACCCGATCGCGGTCAGCACACTGAATATCGCTATTGCGCAAGCCAAGGAATATGGTCTGTTGGGTGAAAACATTATGGGCTCAGGCTTCTCGTTTGACCTGGAAGTCCGCATGGGCGCTGGCGCCTTTGTTTGTGGTGAAGAAACCGCTCTGATCGCTTCGATCGAAGGCAGCCGTGGTGAACCTCGCGTGCGCCCACCCTTTCCAGCAACCAAAGGTCTTTGGGGCAAACCAACCAACATCAATAATGTTGAGACTTATGCCAACGTTCCAAAAATCATTCACAATGGTCTCGACTGGTATACCAGCATGGGTTCAGAAAAGAGCAAGGGCACCAAGACTTTCGCTCTCGCCGGCGATGTTTCACACACCGGTTTGATCGAAGTACCTTTTGGCATGACCCTGCGCGAGATCATTTATGACATCGGCGGCGGTATCAAAGACGGCAAAGCCTACAAAGCCGTGCAAACTGGTGGTCCCATGGGCGGCTGCTTGCCTGCCCAGTTCCTGGACCTGGAAGTCGACTATGAGACCCTCGGTGCTGCCGGCTCGATTATGGGCTCTGGCGGTATGATCGTCATGGACGAACACACCTGTATGGTCGACATTGCCCGCTTCTTCATGGAATTTACCCAAGAAGAATCTTGCGGTAAATGCGTGCCCTGTCGTGTTGGCACCCGCCGAATCCTTGAGATCCTCGAACGGATCTGCGCTGGAGAGGGCGTTCCCGATGACATCCCCATGCTGCATAATCTTTGCTCCGAAATTATCCAGGACAGCCTTTGCGGTCTTGGTCAGGGCGCCCCTAACCCGGTAGTCTCGACCTTAAAACACTTCCTGGACGAATACGAAGCTCACATTTACGAAAAACGTTGCCCTGCCAAGGTCTGCCGTAACCTGATCAAATTTTCAATTTCGGAAGAAAACTGCACTGGTTGTACCGTTTGTGCCCGTAACTGCCCTGTTTCAGCCATTAGCGGCGAACGCAAACTGCTCCATGTGATTGATCAGGATCTCTGCATCCGCTGCGGCATCTGCCAGCAGGTCTGCAACTTTGATGCTGTCGAGGTTAACTAATAAGCGAGACGATGGAGAAATATAGATGATCAAACTAACTGTAAACAATCTTCCCGTTGAAATTGAATCCGGTACTACGGTTTTGGAAGCTGTTCAGCTGGCAGGTTTCAACGTACCAACCCTGTGTCATCACCCCAAGCTGAAGCCCTACGGCTCCTGCCGGTTATGCCTGGTCGAAATTGAAGGCGCTCGCACTTTGCAGCCCTCTTGTACCGTTCCGGCAACTGAAGGAATGAAAATTCACACCGACACAGAAAAAACCAAGGCAGCCCGTCGTTTCGTGCTTTCAATGCTCTTCAGCGAGCGCAACCACTTCTGCATGTATTGTCAGTCCACTGATGGCGACTGTGACCTGCAGCTGGCTGCTTACGATCAAGACCTGAACCACTGGCCCATCACTCCGGCTTATCAGCCTTTCTATGTTGATACCAGCCATCCCGACTTTGTTCTGGACAATAACCGCTGTATCCTCTGCCGCCGTTGCGTCCGCACCTGTGCTGAGCTTGTGGGAAACCACACCCTCAGCTTGGAAGAACGCGGATCTGCCAGCATCCTGGTTGCAGATAACGGCGTTTTGCTGGGTGAGAGCACCTGTATCTCCTGCGGTAACTGTGTACAGGTATGCCCGACCGGCGCGCTCTTTGACCGCCGCTCGATGTACCAGGGTCGCAAAACCGACCTAACCCATACCCAATCGGTCTGCATGGACTGTAGTGCTGGCTGCCAGCGTGTGATCAAGACCCGTAACAACCGCCTGGTTGGTATCGATGGCGATGAAACCTCAACATTTGTCGACGGAATGCTCTGTGAGCTCGGTCGCTATGCCCCGGTAGCTGAAGACCGAACCCGTGTTATGTACCCGATGATTCGTCGAAATGGCGGGTTACAACCGATCACCTGGGAGGAAGCCCTTTCGGTTGTCTCCACCCAGCTGAAAGCCCATGGTAGTGAAGATATCAAAGCCTATATTTCTGGTCGCCAGTCGATCGAGAACCTGAGCGCTTTCCAGACCTTCTTCAACGAAAACTTCAAGGTTGCCCAGGCAGGCTTGTTTGGTAAAGATGAAAGCGCCGCCGTCAGCATCGCGCTGGCTCGTGAATTCGGTGCTTTTGAATCCACGCTGGATGCCCTTACTGACGCAGACGCCGCGATAATCCTCGGTGCAGACCTGGTCCACAAACACCAGGTACCTGGTTTCATGCTTAAGCGCAAATCCAGCGAGGAACTTAACCTGGTAATGGTCACGGAAGAAGAAAACAATCTTGCCCGGCACTTCACAAATCGCCTGGTCAAAGTCGGAAATAATTTCGAACAAATCATTGACCTGTTGGCTTGCTATCAAGCACACGGTGAGTGCGAACAAACCGACGAAATCATTGCCAATGAAGGCTTGCGAGCCCACCGGGCTTATCGCCTGCTGGCAAGCATCCAGTCCTGGCAGAACCCGGTTGTCATCATCGGCGATGAATTTGCCAAATTCGAAAACCTCGAATCTCTCAAGAAGTTGATCCGCTACGCACAGGAAGTCGGCGCGAAAGTCATCATCCTCAAAGGTGAGACCAACAGTTTCGCTGCCTCGCTGTTGGGGTTGGAATTGAATCCGAAATTTGAGAGCAGCCCGGTGGCGTTCTATGCACTTGGCGATCATCACTTCTGCTCAGACGCACTCGAGGCGTTGAAGAAAAGCGAGTTCAAGATTGTCCACACCAGTTACATGGATGCATATGCTGAGGAAGCCGATATCATTTTGCCCGCAAAAATCTGGGCAGAAGAAGAGGGTCACTATCTGAGCACCGATGGTCACCTCGGCATTAACCACCAGGCATTAACAGCAAGCGAGGTGCAGCGCTCAGTTTCCGATGTGTTGTCCAGCCTGTCTGAAAAATCAGGGCTGAGCCTCCAATCCGATTGGCAGGCAGGGTTAACTGAAAAAGTTTCATCGATCGTTATGGCTGAGCCTGCGGTTGATTTTTAGGAGAATGAAAGGAAAAAGATGGCAAAACCAAAAGTAGCTTCAGACTGGCTCGCGGGTTGTGCTGGCTGCCATATGTCGTTTCTGGATATGGACGAGCGAATTATTGAGCTGACTAAGTTAGTCGACCTTCGCGCGACACCAATCACAGATTTGAAAGAACCGGACATCGATGGTGTTGATGTCGGTATCCTCGAAGGTGGCATTTCCAATTCGCATAACGAAGAAGTCGCTATCCGAATGCGCGAACGTTGCAAGATCCTTGTCGCCTTGGGTGACTGCGCGGTTTTCGGTGGGGTTCCCGCCATGCGAAACTTCGCTGGTGCCGATGAAGCCCTCAAACGTGCCTATATCGAAACCGAGAGCACCGATGAAAGCGGGAAGATCCCTGATGACCCCGAGCTGGCAGTGCCGCAACACGTTCGCCCAATCGACGATGTCGTCAAGGTCGATGTCTACCTGCCCGGCTGCGCACCGCACGCTGATGCGATTTTCTACGTACTGGCTGAACTCGCCCAGGGTCGTATGCCCGAAGTCAACAAGCTGACCAACGACTGGCATTAGGAGAAGATATGGTTACAAAGAAAATTACAATTGAACCCGTAACTCGGATTGAGGGACATGCCAAGGTTACCGTCCACATGAAGGACGATGGCACTGTCGAACACGCATATTTCCACGTAAATGAGTTTCGTGGTTTTGAAAAATTCTGCGAAGGTCGCCTTGTGACCGAAATGCAGCAAATCACCCCCCGCATCTGCGGCATTTGCCCCGTCAGCCATCACCTGGCTGCCGCCAAAGCCGGCGATGTCGTTTTGGGCTGCCCGCCGCCTCGCCCGGCATCACTGCTGCGCGAGCTCATGCACATGGGTCAGATTATCCAGAGCCATGGCATGCACTTTTTCGAACTCGCAGGACCCGACCTGCTGCTCGGCTTCGATGCTGACCCCGCCATTCGAAACGTGGTCGGTTTGATCGGTGCTGACCCTGATCTGACTGTCAAAGCTGTGCGCCTGCGCAAGTTCGGTCAGGCGATCATCTCTGAGTTAGGGGAACGCAGCATCCACCCAACCTTCGCGATTCCCGGCGGCGTCAACCGTACGCTCTCAGCTGAAGGTCGCGACCGCATCCTTGCCCTGTTGGATGATCAAATTGAAACCACAAAAGTTGGTATCAAGATCGTCAAAGACTGGGCAGAAGCCAATCATGAGATGGTGGAAAAATTTGCCACCTTCCCGACAGGTTACCTTGGCTTGAGCACGCCTGACAATGGTTTGGAACTGTTTGACGGTGACATCCGCCTGATCGACCGCAATGGCAAGCACCTTGAGACCTTCGTCGATCAAGACTACCTTGACTATATTGCCGAGCATGTGGAATCCTGGTCATACCTGAAGTTCCCCTATTACAAGAAATTAGGCTTCCCTGAGGGTGTTTACCGCGTTGGTCCGCTTGGTCGTATCAACCTGGCAGAAAAGATTGACACCCCAATGGCGAACGAAGAATTGAAACTCTTCAAAGCGATTAATAACGGCGCGCCGGTAGAGAATACACTCTTCTACCATTATGCCCGCATGATCGAAACTCTCTTTGCAGCTGAACGTGTGCGTGTGTTATTGGATGACCCCGACATTCTGAGCAACGACATCCTCAACACCCGCCATCAGCCCGTTGGGCACGGTGTTGGAATCATCGAAGCTCCTCGCGGCACGCTGATCCACGACTATCACGCTGACGAACTCGGTCGCCTCACCAAAGTTAACCTGATCGTCTCGACCGGTCATAATAACTATGCCATGAGCAAAGCTGTTGACATGGTTGCGAAAGAATATGTGCGCGGTCCTGAAGTTAAAGAAGGCATGCTCAATCGCGTTGAACACGCCATCCGCGCTCACGATCCCTGCTTAAGCTGTTCGACCCACGCAGTTGGTCAAATGCCGCTCGAAATATCGATCTATGATGCTGAAGGTAATTTGACACAATCGCTCAAGCGGTAAAAAAAGCTGGATTAACACGAAAACCTCCCCGGATGATGTTTTAAGGGGAGGTTTATTTTTGAAAACAAGGAATTCGTCATGAAAAGACTGATCATCGCATACGGAAACCGCGATCGTGAAGACGACGGTGCTGGTTGGCACATACTTGAAAAAGTAGCAAGCAAATACGATCTTAACGTGCCTGAATTAGCAGGTGAGTGGGTGGACACCACCGATGGCAAGATGCGCCTTCTTTACCTTTTCCAGCTGCTTCCTGAAATGGCGGAAGATATCTGCGAATATGATCATGTCATTTTTATAGATGCTCATAATTCTGAGCAACTCCCCAACCTTGTTTTCGAAGAAGTAGGACCCACGACTGAGCATTCCGCCTTCACCCATCACATGAGCGCAGGCGAGCTGCTGGCGATCGCAAAGACAATCACCGGTGCTATGCCAAAGGCTGAATTGCTGACCGTGCGCGGCTTTTCTTTTCAATTCAAACAAGACTTGTCTGAACAAACTGCGCAATTGGTTGAAGAAGCATCCGGGTTACTTCTTGAGAGATTAGAGGAACCCACAAACCAGCAAACACCGTATGTTGACATGCCTCTCGCAACCTACCTGGCAGCCACCGACGCATTGGCAGAGCGCACCAAACCAGTGATTCGAGAGCACTCACTGGAATTGATCGTAAACGGTGAGAGCTGGCTTACTTTTATCTGCTCACCCATCGAGATCGAACAGTTAGCCGTTGGTTTTCTATGGAATCAGCATGCGATCTCTGGAAAAGAAGCGATCGAAAAAATCGAAATCGCGCCAGACCTGAGCACAATCTCGGTGAAATTGCCAGATAGTGCTGAAAAACCCGCAAATTTCCAACGCACTTCCACTGGCGTTGAACCGGTGTTCACTTCGGCTAAGATGGCATCCTTCCTGCCCGCGAAATTCCCAGCGAAGGATCTGATTGCACTTTACAATCAGTTTAAACAGAAGCAAACCCTGCATGATCACGCTGGCGGATTCCACACTGCCGGTATAAGCGATGGTCAACAGATCAATCTGATCATGGAAGATGTTGGCAGGCACAACTGTGTTGACAAACTGGCTGGCGGTTGGCTTCTTTGCGGACGCAAATTTAAACCCGAGATCCTGATGCTCACCGGACGTGTAAGCTCCGAAATGGTTATGAAAAGCCTGGCTTTAGGAGTACGTTTCATCGTTAGCCGCACAACGCCCACGAACCGGGCTGTTGAGATTGCCGAAAAAGCCGGCATATGTCTGGTCGGTTACATGCGCGCCAACCAGTTTGAGGTCTATACCCACAGCGAATACCTGGGATTAGCAACCGCATAGGAATGAGTCCTGCCTAACCTGTTCTCGATTCGATCTAAAATCTTTTCACCTGCCAATGTCAAAGCTAATCGGACTTCAAAATGGCAGGGGTGGGTTTAGAACGTGAGAAAAGGTGATTCTTTTAGTCAGCGAAACCCACCCCATTGAAGTCTCGGTCAATTTTCGGTTTTCATTGCCTGTCCGCTGCTCTTGAGCAGGGTAGGTCTGACTATGTATCCGGTTAATAAGCGCTCACGATTGGGACCTGCCCCTATGCTTGTTTAAATCTCGGTTTTGCACTTATCAGGGCATGAACGATGGTTTATTCTCAGATTGAGAATTGCTGTTGTTAACTCCATTCCTACACCCTCTCTTGACACGGAGGGTATAATAATCACATGCACGAATTAGCAGTTACAGAATCACTCCTGGAGATTGTGCTTGAATCTGCCCGGGAAAACCACGCACGCAGGGTGACCGATATTACACTTACCATCGGCGCGTTATCCTCGATTGTAGACGATTCGGTCCAGTTCTATTGGGACCATATCAGCAAAGACACCATCGCTGAAAAAGCAGTATTACACTTCAACCGCCTTCCCGCAACGCTTAAATGTCTTAATTGCGATACCAAGTTTATGCTGACAGACGAGTTGACCCCCTGCCCCAACTGCCACAGTATCAATTTGACCATTCTTTCCGGAGAAGAATTCCAGGTAGATCATATCGAAATAATAAAAGAGGAAGCAAACAACAATGAAACAACGAGTTGAGATCGTCAAGCGAATCATGGATTCCAACGAACAATTGGCCCAACAAAACCGCCAGAAATTAGACCAAAACCAGGTTTTTGCCATCAACGTAATGGCATCTCCCGGCGCTGGCAAAACCACATTCATCCTCCAAACCATCAAGGGGCTGCCAGAGAATATGCGTCTGGGCGTTATTGAAGGCGACACTGCGCCGGTAACCATCGATGCGGATAAAATCACGGCTGCCGGTATGCCAGCAGTACAGATCAACACCGGCGGAGACTGCCACCTGGATGCCAACATGGTCGGACTGGCGATCGACCAGCTCGACCTTCAGGATATTGATTTGCTGCTTATTGAAAACGTCGGCAACCTGATTTGCCCGGCTGGCTTCGCCCTGGGAAATCACGCAAATATTCTTATTTCATCCACGCCCGAAGGAGATGATAAACCCTATAAATATCCAAACATCTATCGTGGCATCGATGTTTTGATCATCAATAAGACCGACCTCCTGCCCCACCTCGATTTTAATATGGATTACTTCCGCGAAGGCGTTGAGATTCTCAATCCCGGTCTGAAAACCTTTGCGGTTAGCGCCAAAACCGGGGAGGGCTTCGACCAATGGCTTGCCTGGCTTGAAGAAAAGGTGAGTGAAAATCAGGCATAAATGAGCAAAATTAATAAACGGGTGCTGGTTGAAGGCATCGTTCAGGGTGTTGGTTTCCGACCAACAGTTTATAGCTATGCGCAAAGGCATAAGCTGACCGGCTGGGTCCTAAATTCTGCCCATGGGGTCGAGATTGAGTTGCATGGTGAGCCTGATGCAGTGGACGCATTCATGGGCGATCTACAGGAAAAGCCACCTCACATGGCTCAGATCCATTCCCTCCAGGTCACAGACGCTCCTACCCATCCCTTTGAGACCTTTGAGATCATCGACAGCTATGATGACCCCGCGGAGTTCATGCCGGTATCACCCGATCTGAATGTATGTCCAGATTGCCTGGGGGAGCTGTTTGAGCCCTCGGACCGGCGATATCGCTACCCGTTTATCAATTGCACCAACTGCGGACCGAGATTCTCAATCGTCAAACGCATCCCTTATGACCGACCAAACACCAGCATGGCGGAATTTCCGCTTTGCCCTGACTGCTTTGGTGAATATCACGATCCCTCAGACCGCCGCTTTCATGCCCAGCCGGTGGCTTGCCCGGTCTGCGGACCGCATATCTGGCTGCAGGTCGGCGACAAAATCGAAGCAGAAAGAGAAACAGCGATACCGTCTGCCCGCCAAATGCTTGCAGATGGCAAGATCATAGCGCTGAAGGGTCTTGGTGGCTTCCACCTTGCCTGCGATGCCCATAACATCAATGCGGTTGCGGAACTCAGGCTGCGAAAACGCCGCAGCGGCAAACCTTTCGCTCTGATGAGCTTTGACCTTGAAACCATCAGGCAATTCGCCGAGGTCTCTGCTGAAGAAGAAAAAATGTTGCGTTCAACCCAGGCACCTGTGGTCGTGTTGGACCTGACCGAGCGCGGCAAGGCGTTGGCTGCAATCGTCGCTCCCGACCAAAACACGCTTGGTTTCATGCTGCCCTACACTCCTCTCCATTATCTTTTGCTCGAAAAATCAGACAATTATCCTGAAGTTTTGGTAATGACCAGCGGTAATATGAGCGAAGAACCAATCGTGACCGAAAACGAAGATGCCCTCACGAGGCTTGGCAAAATCGCCGATGCCTTCCTGCTGCACGACCGTCCAATTGAGACACGCATCGACGATTCGGTGCTCACCAAAATCCACGATTTGCCATACTTCATCCGCCGCGCACGCGGATACGCGCCTCTGCCAATCCCGCTCCCAATGAAAGCTTCAACAATACTGGCGACCGGCACGCACCTCAAAAACACCTTCGCACTTTCACGCGACCACTACGCCTTCCTCAGTCATCACATTGGTGACCTCGAAAACCAGGAAACGCTGATCGCTTTCGAAAAGGCAATTCTCCATTACCAGGAGATCTTCCGGATTAAACCCGAGATGATCGCCGCTGACCTCCACCCCGACTATCTGGCAACCCGCTACGCTCAGCAGCGCGCGGTTCGCGAAAGCCTTCCGCTGGTTATGGTGCAGCACCACCACGCCCACATTAGCGCTTGCCTGGCGGAAAACGGTTGGAAAACCGATGAACCAGTAATCGGATTGGCATTTGACGGCACTGGTTATGGCAGTGATAGCGCCATCTGGGGCGGAGAAATTTTTGTGGCAAATTATTCAGGCTTTGAGCGCCGATATCACCTGGAGCATGCCCCCCTGCCAGGCGGGGATGTCTCCATCCGCAAACCCGCCCGGCTTGCCCTGGCTTATTTACAGAAATTTGGGCTGCTTCACCTGGCTGAAGGGCTCGCCCCTTTGAACTATCTGGACGAAATCGAGCAGCAGGTCTTGTTCAACCAGGTCAACACTGGCTTCAACACCCCTCAAACCAGCAGCATGGGACGCTTATTTGACGCGATCGCAGCCTTGATTGGTCTGTATCAGGAAATCTCTTATGAGGCGCAAAACGCAATCAAACTGGAATCGATTGCGGACCCCGACGAGGAGTCTTCCTATCAATTCGCCATCGAAGGCAGCCAAATTCTTCTGGAACCGTTGTTCGCTCAGATCATCTCTGATTTGAAGGCTAATGTATCACTAGCCACCATCTCTGCCCGGTTTCATAACGCCGTCGTCAACCTTGGTGTCCAGGCTGCGCAACGTTTGCGAGTTGAGACATCATTGAATACTGTGGCAATTTCTGGCGGAGTGTGGCAGAATAGACGATTGATCAACAGAATCATTCCCCGCCTTAAATTGGCAGGTTTTGTCCCGTTGTGGCACCACCAGGTGCCAACCAATGACGGAGGAGTCGCCCTCGGGCAGCTGTTAACCGCCCTGTACCAAACGGGAATAATTAAGGAGTAACTATGTGCCTGGGAATACCCGGTAAAGTAATAGAAATCTATGAGGTTGATGGGACCTTGATGTCCAAAATCGATTTTGACGGTGTGGTCCAGGAAGTCTGCATCGCCACAACCCCCGAAGCGCAGATCGGTCAGTATGTGTTGGTGCATGCCGGCTTTGCGCTTAACGTCCTGACAAATGAGGAAGCCAGCGAAACCATGAGGATTCTGAAAGAACTCGAAGCTTTCAACCAGGATTTTTACGGAGACCGACCAGATGACAAATAAGGTCAGCTCCGAATCGATCCGCCAAACCAAAGCGGTCATGGAGGAGATTCGCCGTGTCACCACGCACCCATGGAACATCATGGAAATCTGCGGTGGGCAAACTCATTCGATTATGGAGTATGGCTTGGATCAGCTGCTGCCCGAAAATATAAACCTGGTCCATGGTCCGGGCTGCCCGGTTTGCGTAACCTCGCTGGAGATCGTTGAACACGCGCTGCAGATTGCGATGCAGTCTGATGTGATTTTCGCGAGTTTTGGCGACATGCTCCGCGTCCCCGGTTCAAGCACAGACCTTTTTGGAGCCAGAGCTAAGGGCGCTGATGTGCGCGTGGTTTACTCGCCGATGGACGCAGTGAAACTGGCGAAAGAAAACCCCGAAAAACAGGTGGTTTTCTTCGCTGTTGGGTTTGAGACGACAGTACCCGCGATTGCAGCGAGTGTGTTGCACGCAGAAAAAAACCATCTCGATAACTTCTCGATTCTGCCAGCCAACGTGTTGGTGCCTCCTGCCATGGACGCCATTTTATCCAGCCCTGAAAACCAGATTAATGCTTTTTTGGCTGCCGGGCATGTCTGCGCGATCATGGGTTACTGGCAGTACGAACCGATCGCCCGGCAATATCAGACACCGATTGTCGTGACCGGTTTCGAAGCGCTCGACCTGGCGATGGGCATTTTGATGTCCGTCCGGCAGCTTGAGGGGGGTCGTTACGAAGTTGAAAACGCTTATGCCCGCTATGTCACCCGCGAAGGCAACCTGGTCGCCCAGTCAATGATTAACCAGGTTTTCAAACCGGTTGACAGGCAGTGGCGCGGCATTGGTAATATCCCGCTATCAGGTTTAGGCTTGAACGACAACTACAAGCAATTCGATGCCAGCACCCGCTTTGACATTCAGCTTGCCCAAGTACAGGAATCTCCAATCTGTATCGCCGGTTCTGTCTTGCGAGGCACAGCCAAACCGATCGACTGTCCTGCTTTTGGCACGCTTTGCACACCAGCCAACCCACTTGGCGCTCCGATGGTCTCGGGTGAAGGTGCCTGTTCTGCCTATTACCGCTATCACAAGGTGAATTGATGGAATCGACTACACCCACAATGCAAGGGGCGGTTTGCCCGCTGCCGATCAGCCAGCACGATCACATCGTGATCGGACACGGAGCCGGCGGGGTATTGACTCTCCAATTGATCCAGTCTGTCTTCCAAAAGCACCTCGGTAACGTGATCCTCAAACAGGGCAACGACGCCGCCCTGCTCAGACTGTGGCAGGAAGTGCCGGAAGGGCAAAATCTGGTGATTTCGACCGACGCCCACATCGTCTCGCCGCTTTTCTTTGCCGGTGGGGATATTGGCAGATTGTCGATTTGCGGCACGGTCAATGATGTCTCCATGCTCGGGGCAGTGCCCAAATTTCTGACCGCCACATTTATCCTTGAAGAAGGCTTCCCCATCGTTGACCTCAAACGCATCCTGGTATCGATGGCACGAGCAGCCGAAGAAGCGGGCGTAAGAATTGTTGCCGCTGACACCAAGGTGACCGAAAAGGGCAAGTCTGACAAGCTTTTCATCAGTACCACGGGCATTGGTTGGGTCAATCGTCTGCACACGATCTCTGGTCAATCTGCCGTGGATGGTGATGTCGTCATTCTCAGTGGTCCACTTGGCAACCACGGCATTGCTGTGGCGGAGGCACGCGGAAATCTTGGTTTCCATAGTCAGATCAAGTCTGATGTCGCCCCCTTGAACGGGATGATCGCAGAATTGTTGCAGGCTGTGCCCGACACCCATGTGTTGCGCGACCCCACTCGTGGTGGGCTTGCCACAACCTTGGTCGAGATCGCCTGTCAAAGCAAGGTCAGCATTACCCTTCAAGAAGCTGACATTCCTGTCGACCGCGATGTCCGCAGCGCGTGTGACATGCTCGGGCTCGACCCCTTGTACATGGCAAACGAAGGCAAACTGATCGCGATCATCCCTGCCGAAAGCGCAGACCTGGCACTTGAGACCCTCCGAAACCACCAATATGGTTCGAATGCTGCAAAAATCGGTGTGGTGGAGAACAAGCCCGCCGGTCAGGTTTTGCTAAAGACTCCGCTGGGCACCACCCGCCACCTGGATATGCTGGCTGGCGAGATGCTGCCGCGTATCTGCTGAGCTCCTGTCATGCGCCGCCTTCGCACTCTCAACCACCTGGCAGTGGTTTTTCTTGTTATCCCGATGTTACTGCAAGCCTGTCAGCAGGAAAGCTTAGAGCCTGTACCGACTTCAATAATTTTCCAGCCGTCTGCAACCACAGT
>Ga0209510_1000720_pt1 | contig 42590 bp, 36 predicted proteins | sample BiotimSIPDNA_FD_185749 | JGI IMG/M metagenome (GOLD analysis project Ga0209510, IMG submission 185749) | Anaerobic biogas reactor microbial communites from Washington, USA - Biogas_R1 time_0 SIP DNA (SPAdes) (version 2) | ecosystem: Engineered > Bioreactor > Anaerobic > Unclassified | place...
GCCGCCAGTGCCTGTTGGAGTTTCGCCGCCAGTGCCTGGTGCGCTCACGCCGCCCACGGGGAGCACGACCCTGTTCGTCTCGTCCATGTACCTGTAGAGCACCTGAGTGATGCAGGAGAAGCCAAGCTGACGCTTGATGCGCTGCACGAGCTGGTAGAGATCAGTGCCCTTCGCGCCATTAGTCTCCGACGGCTTGTTGGCGTTGAGCCACGCTGTAGCCACTGCCTGCCTCGCCTTGAACCTCTCCTGCTGAGCGAGCTGCTTGGCGGTTGGTTCACCCTCGTATGGATGACTGAACTTGGCGAGGTGGATCTTGTTGCTGGATGAGTTCGTGGCGAAGTAGTCGTTGCTGCCGTGACCATACTTGCCGCTGATGCCCTTGATGACATCGATAGGTGTGATTTTTGCCATGGTTTTCAGAGTTTTTCAATGATTTTGTCACGTCTCGGCATAGCTCAAATACATTCGGCTCTGCCTTCGCCGTTCCAAAATGTTGATGGGTTAAACAATTGGTTCGGAGGGGCAGGACAAGGCTTCGAGACGGGTTCGAGACGCCTTCGGGATGCCCCTCGCTATATATGTTATACAAAATGGCCCTTGCAATTGTAGGGTTTCTCCCTCTCGGGAAGGGGAGAAAGGTTCTGGAGAACCCCGATTCCTACGGCGTTCCAAGAAAATTGAGAATAATTTTCACTTGCACATCCGTCAGCCGCTTCTGCGCCTGACGATAGCCCGTCTTCTTCAGTCGGCGCATCAGGTTCGGATTGCCCGCCATCCATCTCCTGAGCCGTTGGCTGGCTGTCTCGCAACTCTCTCCGGGCGCATAGGCCATTGCCAGCATCTTCTTGGTCATCGCTGGCGTTGTCTTCAGTGTCTTGCCCTTGCCTGTCATAGTGTGTCTATTTTCCATGAAATTATTGTAATTCGTGTAATGCCATCAGCGCGCCGCTCTATCCATGTTATACAAAACAAGGCTCAAAGTGGGGTTGCCTCAAAGTTGCCTCATCTCGTGTGGAGGGGGACGATTGCACGAATTACAATAATTTCATGGAAAAGACGGACACGCACTTCAACGCACGAAAAAAGTGAGCATAGAATTTAGGATATTATATATATTAATTTAAATATATATAATATCCTACCTCTATTCAGACCTATTTAGGGGTTCATCTTTTCCTTGGAATTATTGTAATTCGTGTAATAGCCGGCTCATTCTCTTTTGTGTGCAATTACTTGAATTACAATAATTTCATGGAAAATAGACACACGATGCAATGAGGCGTCCATCATTACAAATGAAGACATGCGGTCTCCCCCTTTTGTGTGTTATCGCCCTTTTCTTTCCTGAAAAGCATGAAAAGAGGGGCTGAAAACAGTAAAAGCAGGAGGATTTCCCCATGTTTTAGAAATGGAAAACTCTCGTTTTGTAGATGAAAATGAATCGCCTTCTCTCTCGTTTTATGCATTTTTATAGCAGCTTTGCAATAAGTGAATGGCATTTTGACATTGAATGGAATAACAAAAATGACAGATGTTGTTCTGAAATTACGTGAATTACAATAATTTTATAGAAAATAGACACACCGTGTCAATGAAGAATCGAGATGAAAAAGCCCCCCTCCCAATGTCTGTGATGTCAATCTCGTCCTACCGTCCCCCTGAAAAAATGAATTTGAGGCAGAATGGTCGTAAAAAAGGGTGGTCTTTTCTCTGTTTTTGATTTGGGAACAGTTCTCTCAATCACATTTTGAGGAAGAAAACTAACGCATGAAGTGGTTGTTTCGAAATGGAAATAGCCACTCAGCATAGTGCCATCACAGGTGAATGGAATCACAGTTGTAAACGTGGTTCTATTTTTTTTTGCACAAGTAAGAGTTACATTGTTATTTGTGAATAAAGGTGGCAAGTTGCGATTTTTACAAGGCGATTTGTATTTCGGCTTTCCGAATACACCAATTACAATAATTTAATTGAATATGGATGTGCATTTTCAAAATATTTTATTAACTTTGCCTTAGAATTAAATCAATTTGATCATATGGCAAAGTTGAATAGAATCAAAATTGCTCTAGTTGAGCAAGATAAGACTGGCAAATGGCTTGCCGAGAAACTCGGGAAGTCTACTTGTACCGTTAGCAAATGGTGCAGCAATTCTGCTCAGCCCGATTTGAACACGTTAGATGCTATCTCAAGGGCTTTAGATGTGAGCATCAAGGATTTGTTGGTCGATAATAAGGAATGAATTATGCCACAAGGAGATCAAGTGAAAAATGGCAAAGCATTTGAATATGCTTTAGCCAGTGTGTATGCAGACAAACTTAGAGAGGCGGGGGTGAATGTAACCCTTGTAAACAATAATGCACTAATAGTGGCAAATGGATATTTCGATGATTTTGCAGCCGAGGAACAAGAAAGATATAAAGAAGCCGCTTTTCAAACCTTAGATACGATGTCCCGACTTGAGCCTGGACTTATGGCTCAAAAAGGGGACAGCGATATGCTTTATATTTGCCTTAATGAAGATGGTGAAGGTAAGGATGGAGATGTAAGAGATGTTGTTTTCAGCCGAAACGCACCAAGTTGGGAAATCGGTTTTTCTGCCAAAAACAACAATGATGCGGTAAAACATTCTCGTCTATCTTCTGTTCTTGATTTTGGAGAATCATGGGTAGGCGTCCCTTGTTCTGATGATTATTGGAATGAAATAGAACCCATCTTCATTTTTTTGGAAACTGCAAAAAAGAGATTGTTGACATGGAATGACCTTGGAGAAAAGAAAGTGTCCCAAGTCTATATTCCGATGCTTAAGGCTTTTCGCAAAGAATTGCTAAAGATCAATGAGAACAATGATGAGATTCCACAGAAGTTAATTAGATACTTAGTTGGGAAATACCCATTCTATAAAATCATCAAAGACGACGTTCACAACATGGTTATTGTCAAGGCATTTAACATTGAAGGTGAACTGAATAAAACGGTGAATGGGATAAAGCCACAATATAAAACTCCCAAAATAAATCTTCCAACAAGAATTGTTGAGTTTGAAATGAAACCTAATTCAGATAACACACTAAATATGATTCTTGATGGTGGATGGGAAATTAGTTTTAGAATACATAATGCTTCAACCCATGTGGAACAATCCTTGAAGTTTGACATCAAACTCTTGGGTAATCCACCCGTATTATTCACACAACATTTATTCCAGAATCCAACATAGAGTATAATAAAACGATTATATGGCACTTATCAGTTTATTCAGTGGAGCAGGAGGCTTGGATCTTGGTTTTCATAATGCAGGGTTCAGGACTGCTGTTGCCAACGAATTTGACTCAAAAATATGTCCCACATTTAGACACAACTTCCCCGATGTATGTCTGATAGAGGGCGACATTCGAACTATTAACGAAGAACTATTCCCTGCCAATATAGACGGAATAATAGGTGGACCTCCTTGCCAATCATGGAGTGAAGGAGGTGCAAAAAGGGGTATAGATGACCCCCGCGGTCAATTGTTTCGCGACTATATACGTATTCTAAAAAGGGTGCAGCCTCTATTTTTTGTTGCGGAAAACGTTTCAGGCATGCTTGCTCCACGTAATGCTCTGGCGGTAGAAGAATTCTTGAATGAATTCAGAAACGCAGGTGTTGGTTATGATGTTCAGATGCAGATGCTCAATGCAAAAGACTACGAGGTTCCGGAAGATAGGGATCGTGTTTTTTATGTAGGATTTCGTAGAGATTTGAATATTAGAGATTACGAGTATCCTACACCAATAATGCCACGCATTACATTAAGACAGGCTATCGGAGATTTGCAGGAAACTGTAATTCCAGCTTTAGAGAAGAATCATTCCAACGGTGACCGATGCACAGTTCCGAATCATGAATATTTCATTGGAGGATTCTCTCCAATCTATATGTCTCGCAATAGAGTGCGCAATTGGGAAGAGCAAGGATTTACAGTTCAGGCAAGTGGAAGGCAGTGTCAGTTACATCCACAGGCGCCTCATATGATCAAAATAAATGCGAACGTGCAAATGTTTGTTCCTGGCATGGAACATCTGTATCGTCGAATGAGTGTACGCGAAGTGGCTCGTATCCAAACCTTTCCTGATCATTTCCGTTTCATTTATGATGATGTAAACGTCGGGTACAAGATGATTGGAAATGCAGTACCCGTAAATCTTGCTTATCATGTCGCCATGAGCATTAGGCATACTCTTGACAGGCATGGGATACTTTATAGCCAGAATGATAATGAAGTTGTTGATTTGTGTAATAGAAGATTTTCTGCAAGAAGAATTGAAAAAGTCTCTAAGTCTGCGTATAAGCAACTCGTTTTCCTAGATCTCTTTGAAAAATATCAGGATAATCCAATTATTGAGAATAGTGTTGCTCGTGAAGATGGCAATATTGGATACAATACCGGGGTTGGACACCATGAAGATGTTGATTCTACCAAGAACTGCCTGATCAGCCTTGTGAAGAAAGACAACTTTGAGCAATATCTTGATCAGTCTGCCAAGGTATATTATACAGGCAAGAAGTTCCCGTCAAGTGTCGCTCTAAATAAACTATACTACTTCATGCCATATTTGAAGGAAAAGGGTGTGCGCGACCTCTATCTTATTAAGATTGCTCGTGTTGGCAACCGGAAGGAGGGGCAGAAAGGTGAAGACAAGAACGACTTCCAGCTGGTGTTTGAGATAGAATTTGTGAAGCAGTTGTTTGACGACTATAAGCCATTTGAACTGAAAATTTGGAGAACATTCACAGACACTACTATAGATGAAGTGCTAAACTTGGATAAGTAGCACCTTAAATGGTGCTCTTTTCTCTGTTGTTTGATTTGGGGATAGTTCTCTCAAACACATTTTGAGGATAATCAGGCGTGGTTAATTGTGTGTGTTTTTTGGGGGGTATGATGTTTCCAGATTGTTCCAAGGCAACTTTGAAAATAATGACGTGTTAGAATCATTGATTTAAGTCTCAAAAATCCATTAAAAGTTCATTTCCCCCAAAGTCCGATGTGCATTTGTTGTCAGTCAAAAAAACGACTCTACCTTACAATTGTTCATCTTCTGACCATGCAGAAAAATGATGTTGGATAAGGGATAAAACAAGGCATGAATAGAGGGTGATTTCCGTGAAAGATTAACATTGTCAGGCTGCAAAAAATAGCAGCCCCCCTGCACAATCATTCCGTCATGTTTTCACAGAGAAGATTTTTCACTGTCTTAATATGGCATTGCACATGGGTAACGTCCTGTTTTTATTCTTTCGACAATCCATTCGTAATTATACACTCCTCCATAATCAGTCATATTAGCATATTCTTCTGTTAGCTCGCCAATATGAGTTGATTCTTCTTGTCCCAATTTCCAAACATACCAATGATAAGATTTTAGGCAAGAGGAGGAGTAATCGTTGGTTGATCGAAACATGATAGAATCAAAACTTCCGACGTTCTTGCTTTTACCAACTTTTATCCATGCATTTTCTTGAATACCAAACTTCAGAATTGTATGTGAATAAAAATCGACTTCATCTGCAACAATATCCTCCATGTTTGGCTCCACATCTAGTGGATATTTGGTCTTAAAGACTCTGATAGTAGAACTGTTGAGCTGGTGGAGATCGTTAGCGATATACTGAAAGTATCGTTTATGGTTATCGCCAACATCCACGCAGAAAATGTCTCCAATTTTAGTGACTATTCTTTTCATAATGACCGCAAAGATAATACTTTATTTATTTAATTCCATATTTTTCCCAATATTTTGGACTGATGGAATTAATTTTGTTGAATAATTGTCCTCCATTCATTTTTCTAATATCTCATCATAAATCTTGTCTTGTTTCTTTGATTCTCTTACTATGTGAGAAACTAAAGTAAGATCTTGTGCACATCTCACGACCGGCGACCATATGGAAGAAAAGTGGCGACTGCATGGTTTGTGACTAAACACCATATGGTATTTACTCACGAACCATATAGTCTGTGGGAGAAACGAATGTGGACCTATTGTCCTTGCGTCTGCCACGCTCACGAGGGTCTCGTGCTTCTTCGGAAGAGTCTCCCGAGCGGGCATAAGTCAAAGAGTGGGAAAGTGGGAGGAATGTGGCATAAAATCTGTTGAAAGTGTTGTCAAATATGGAATAATATTTAAAAACTTGAGGTTTTTTTTGTTCTTTGTCGAAATTGCATTAACTTTGTGGCTGAAATTGAAAGCATTGGATTGTTCAACCTCCAAACGATAAGTGGGAACTACACATGAAGCACAGCGTCAAATTTTGGTTTTACAAATTGAAGTACATCCTGGCATTGGTTGTATTTGTGATTTTCATCGGATTTGTGGGTGAAAGCAGTGTGGTGAACCGCATTGGTCAGCAACAGGATATATCCAGGCTGAAGGAGGAGATAGATGCTTATACCAGAGAGTTTGAACGCGACAAGAAGACACTTGAGGCCCTCAAGAATGATCCAGAGGCAGTGAAGGATGTGGCCAGAAGCCGTTACTACATGAAGACGGATGATGAGGATATCTTTATTGTGGAGGATGAGGGTGACGAGGATTGATTAGAAAAATGGATAAAAGAGATCGTATATTAGGAAAGATAGAGGTGGGTGGACTGCTGATGGTGCTGGTGGCGGCATGCGCGTGGGCACTGCCTAAAGATGAGATTCGCATCTATGCCCATTGGGTGATGGCTGTGGGCGCGTTGATGCTTGCGGTGGGACGACTGATGCAGACGCCTTTCTATGAGAAGTATGAGCCGACAGACCCGAAGGAACTGACCATGAGAAGACTCTACCGACAGAGAGTGTTTGGACTGGTGGGGCTGGTCTTGGCTGTGGTGTTCATGTTTTTGCCTGTGGGATTTTATGCGGGCATGTGGCTTGGACCTACTTCGTGGCTGATTCCATTCGTGTTCTTTGTGGTGGTGGAAGTGTACACGGTATTTCGCATTTCTGCTTTGGAAAAGGGCTGAAAAGAGAAAAAATGGCGGGCAAACGTATGTTTTTGTCTCATTCTCTTTCGTGACAATACAAAAAAAGGTATCTTTGCAGCGCAAAAAAGCAAACCATTAACGAATGACATTGAGATTCTCAATAAGATGACTCAATAGAATACACTAAAATGATGGAATAAAGAAACCTATACATAGGATTTTCGCGTCTGGATGACGCATTCGACCAATAAAAAAGAAAGTAAAAGGAAACAATTATGGAACTGAATACACTTACGGCAGTTTCTCCCATTGATGGCCGTTATAGAAGCAAGACTCAGGACTTGGCTTCGTTTTTCTCTGAATATGCGCTTATCAAGTATCGTGTGCGTGTTGAAATTGAGTATTTCATCACTCTCTGCGAGTTGCCTCTTCCTCAGCTGAAGGGTTTTGACAAGAATCTCTTTGAGCGCTTGAGAGGTATCTACCGCAATTTCTCTGAGGCTGATGCCCAGCGTGTGAAGGACATTGAGAAGGTGACGAACCACGATGTGAAGGCTGTGGAGTACTTCATCAAGGAGGAACTTGACAAGATAGGCAGCTTCGACGAATATAAGGAATTCATTCACTTTGGTTTGACAAGCCAGGACATCAACAATACCAGCGTGCCCCTCACCATCAAGGATGCGCTGGCTGAGGTGTATTACCCACAGGTGGAGGAACTGATAAGCCAGTTGCAGGAATATGCCGACGAATGGAAGAATGTTCCGATGCTGGCCAAGACTCACGGACAGCCAGCCTCTCCAACTCGCTTGGGCAAGGAGGTGATGGTGTATGTGTATCGTTTGACCGAACAGCTCGATCAACTCAAGGCTTGCAAAATCACGGCTAAGTTTGGTGGTGCCACTGGCAACTACAACGCTCACCGCATTGCCTATCCAGAGTATGACTGGAAGGCTTTTGGCAACAAGTTTGTGAGCGAGAAGCTGGGATTGGAACGCGAACAGTGGACAACTCAGATCAGCAACTACGACAATATGGGCGCTATCTTTGATGCCATGAAGCGTATCAACACCATTATCATTGACCTTGATAGGGACTTCTGGATGTATGTGTCAATGGAATACTTCAAGCAGAAGATTAAAGCAGGCGAGGTGGGTTCTTCGGCAATGCCTCACAAGGTGAACCCCATTGACTTTGAGAACTCGGAGGGTAACCTCGGCATGGCTAATGCGATTTTGGCTTTCTTGAGCCAGAAGTTGCCCGTGAGCCGCCTGCAGAGAGATTTGACCGACTCTACAGTGCTCCGCAATGTGGGTGTGCCAATGGGGCACATGGTGATCTCTGTTCAGTCCGCACTGAAGGGATTGCGCAAACTGCTTCTCAACGAGGATGCTATCAACCGTGACTTGGACAACTGCTGGGCTGTATGTGCAGAGGGTATCCAGACAATCCTCCGCCGTGAGGCTTACCCACATCCATACGAGGCGCTCAAGGCACTCACCCGTACAAATTCTGCCATCACAGCAGAGAGCATCAGCCACTTTATTGATGAACTGAATGTGCCGGACAGTGTGAAAGAGGAACTGAGAAGGGTGACCCCTCACACTTACACAGGTGTCTGATCTGGCAGGAGAGAGACGAATAAAAAGAGATTACTTTAACTAAGGAATATTTATTTTTAGGATTTAATCATTATTTTAATTAAATTACAGAAAAGAATTATGTCTGAAATCGAAGAATGGCAGGGTAATGCACCTGCTTCAGAAGAAAAATCTGAAAATGAAGGTGGCCGAGAGGGCTATCGTTCATCTTACAACCGTGAAAACAATTTTGGCGGACGTCCACAGTTTAACCGTGGAGATCGTCCACAGCGTCCTCGTTTCAACAGAAATGACCGCGCTGCATACAGTTCAAATGGCGTTCAGAACGAGCGCGGTTTCCGTCCAGCAGGCTTTGGTGGCTCATCTTCAGGCGAAGAGGGCGAGTATAAGCCACGTCAAGGCGGTTATCAGCAGCGTGCTTACAATAACAATGGAGGTTATAACCGTCAGGGCGGCTATAATAACCGTGGTGGCTACAACAACCGTGGTGGCTACCAGCAACGTGATGGTGGCTATCAGCAACGTGATGGTGGCTACAATCATGGTGGCTATCAGCAAAATGATGAGCAGCAGGAAGGCGGCTTTGAGCAGCAGGGTGGCTATCAGCAGCGCGGTGGCTACAACAATGGCGGTGGCTATAATCGTCAGGGTGGCTACAACAACAACCGTGGTGGCTATCAGCAGCGAGGTGGCTACAACAACAACCGTGGCGGTTATCAGCAGCGCGGTGGCTACAACAACCGTGGTGGCCATCAGCAGCGCGGTGGTGGCTATGGCAATCGTGATGGCTACGGCTATCAGCAGCGTGGTGGCTACAACCGTCAGCGCACATCCGACTACAACCCTAATGCTAAGTATAGCATGAAGAAGCAGATTGAGTATAAGGAATACCTTGAAGATCCTAATGCTCCAATCCGTTTGAACAAGTTCTTGGCCAACGCAGGTGTTTGTTCTCGACGTGAGGCAGACCAGTTCATCCAGGCTGGTGTGGTTTCTGTGAACGGTACCGTAGTGACAGAGTTGGGCACGAAGGTTCAGCGTACAGATGAGGTACACTTCCACGACCAGCTCGTGAGCATCGAGAAGAAGGTGTATGTGATTCTTAACAAACCTAAGGATTATGTGACCACTTCTGATGACCCACAGCAGCGCAAGACTGTAATGGAGCTTGTGAAGAACTGCTGTCGTGAGCGCATCTATCCTGTAGGTCGTCTGGACCGCAACACTACTGGTGTGCTTCTCTTCACCAACGATGGAGACTTGGCTTCGAAGCTGACTCATCCTAAGTTCTTGAAGAAGAAGATTTATCATGTGCACCTCGACAAGAACCTCACTGCTGCTGACATGAATCAGATAGCAGAGGGCGTGATTCTTGAGGATGGAGAAATCAAGGCTGATGCCATCAGCTATGCTTCAGACACTGACCGTAAGCAGGTGGGTATCGAGATTCACTCAGGCAGAAACCGTATCGTTCGCCGAATCTTCGAGAGCCTTGGCTACAAGGTGTGCAAACTTGACCGTGTGATGTTTGCCGGCCTCACCAAGAAGGGCATCAAACGTGGTGACTGGCGATTCCTCACAGAGCAGGAAGTGGCCATACTTCACATGGGAAGTTACGAATAACTCAATAACGTAGTATGATACAGAAACTCTGGAAGATGTGGATGCCTGAAGTGCTCTCTGTCTTCTGGAGTTTTTAGAAAGAAAGGCAATATAACAATGAAACGTGTAAAGATCATTGACCTCCTTCAGCGCACAGACTTCGGTGCAGAGGTCACAGTGATGGGATGGGTGAGAACAAAGCGTGGCAGTAAGGCCGTGAACTTTATTGCTCTCAACGACGGTTCGACCATCAAGAATGTGCAAGTCGTGGCAGATGTGGAGAAGTTCGACCCTGAGATGATGAAGCAGATCACTACTGGTGCTTGTCTCTCTGTGACTGGCAAGATGGTGGAATCTATTGGTTCTGGTCAGGCTGTGGAGGTGCAGGCAACAGAGATGAAGGTGTTTGGTGAATGTCCTGCCGACTACCCAATGCAGAAGAAAGGACAGAGCTTTGAGTATATGCGTCAGCATGCTCACTTGCGTCTGCGCACCAACACTTTTGGTGCTGTGATGCGCATCCGTCACAATATGGCGATGGCTATCCACACCTATTTTCATCAGCATGGCTACTTCTACTTCCACACTCCTCTCATCACGGCTTCAGACTGTGAGGGTGCTGGACAGATGTTTCAGGTAACGACCAAGAACCTCTATGACCTGAAGAAGGATGAGAGTGGATCTATCATCTATGACGATGATTTCTTTGGCAAGCAGGCTTCACTGACTGTATCTGGTCAGTTGGAGGGCGAATTGGGAGCTACAGCTCTCGGCGCCATCTATACTTTCGGTCCTACTTTCCGTGCGGAAAACTCCAATACTCCTCGCCATCTGGCTGAGTTCTGGATGATAGAGCCGGAGGTGGCTTTCATTGATTTGGATGACCTGATGGACTTGGAGGAGGACTTCATCAAGTTCTGTGTGAAGTGGGCTCTCGACAACTGTAAGGATGATCTTGAGTTCCTGAACAAGATGATAGACAAGGGCTTGATTGAGCGTCTGGAAGGCGTGCTGAAACAAGACTTTGTACGTTTGTCCTACACAAAGGGTATTGAAATTCTTCAGCAGGCAATCAAGGATGGCAAGAAGTTTGAGTTCCCATGCAAATGGGGTGATGACCTCGCTTCTGAGCATGAGCGTTTCCTCGTGGAGGAGCACTTCAAGCGACCTGTAATCATGACTCACTACCCTAAGGCTATCAAGGCATTCTACATGAAGATAGACGATGAGAAGCCTGTGTTTGAGGGCAAGGAGATGGAGCAGACAGTGCAGGGCACTGATGTGCTCTTCCCGCAGATTGGTGAGATTATCGGTGGGTCTGTGCGCGAAGAGAGCATGGAGAAACTGACCAACGAGATTGACGAGCGCAACATTCCTATGAAGGACATGTGGTGGTATCTCGACACTCGCAAGTTTGGTTCTTGTCCTCATGCTGGATTTGGTCTTGGTTTTGAGCGTCTCATCCTCTTCGTGACAGGTATGCAGAACATCCGCGACGTGATTCCATTCCCTCGCACTCCTAAGTCTGCTGATTTCTAAAGGACAGCACATGATTTGATCATATCATCTTATTCGACATTAAAGGCGCAAGCGTACAGGCTTGTGCCTTTTTTTCTGTTGGTTTCCTCTTCGTCCTCACGATTAATCATTAAAAAAGATTAATGGTTACATAATAAGTTCTAAATCGTTTGTGGGGGTAAGGAAGGTTTTGTATTTTTGCAACATGAAATACGTGTTTGGTATAATTGCCGCTGTGGCCTCTCTCGTCATGTTGGGTGCTTGCTCCACAAGCTATAACATCACGGGTACATCAATGCAGTCTATCTATGATGGTGATATGGTCTATCTTCGCCCTATTGGCGGTGATGGAACAAAGGCTGTGGATTCGTGTAAGATTCTGCATGGAACCTTCACCATGTCGGGTGCGATTGATTCTGTGATGTGTGTGAGAATGTTTTTCGGCTCCAGTGGCGACAATATTCCTGTGATTTTAGAAGCGGGCAACATCAAGGTGATTGATTTGGATAATGCTATGAAGGTGGAGGGCACTCCACTGAACGATAAGTTCTATGACTTCATGACGGAACGTGATTCGCTGATGATCGTGTTGCAGGATCTGCCTCGCAAGGAGAGCAGGATGATTCTGGATGGTTATGATCATGATGAGATCCTCTGTCGTTTGGGCGAGGAGGAGGGCAACCTCCGTATGGCTATTGATAAGCTGGAGACTGAATTTGTGATAGCAAACTTCGACAATGTGTTGGGCTTGACTTATTTCCTTGTTCTTTGCGATAATGCTTATCATCGTTTTGGCTTCCCGACCACGACTCCCCAGATTGATGAGATATATGGAAAAGCACCCCAGTCCTTTAAGAATAACAAGGATGTGAAGCAGTATATGACCTTGTGTGAGGAGGGTGCTCAAAGGTAGGGGTTCTCTGGAAAACTTCTGTTGCTATCATATTTGGCGTGGGTTCGATGAACTCACGCCAATTTTATCAGTTCCATCTCATGGAAAAGTGGATGAAGGGTAAATGGGTGGGAACAGGTTTTCTCGTCTGGCAACTCCTGCAATAAGTGAATAAGGTTACAATCATTTCTCGGGATGCTTGTATTGTATTCATATACAATGATTTATGTGGTATTGGAACAGCCATGCTTGTGGGGATGAAAACGCACGCATGGTTCGTTGGTCATTGAACAATTGTTCATGGGTGCTTGAACAATTGTTCATGAGCACTTGAAGCATTGTTCATTGGCACTTGAATAATGGTTCGTTTGAGCATGAAGAATGCTTTGCGGTTATTTGATGTGCCAGATGGAGGAGGACTCTCCACTGCTTCATCCTTTCAGACACGTTCTTTCATTACCCTTTCCTAATGGTAGGATTGGTGTGTGGTGAGTTCAAACTCATGATGAAATAACAAAGGGATGCATCACGCATAGATGCATCCCTTTGTGGTGTGTATTGTTCTAATGTTGTTTTTATCCGTTCATGCTGAGCAGGAATTCCTCGTTGTTCTTGGTGCGGTCAAGCTGCTTCTTCACAAAGTCCATAGCCTCTATAGAGGTCATGTCGGCAATATGATTGCGGAGCACCCACATGCGATTGAGTGTGGTCTGGTCTTGAAGAAGGTCATCACGACGAGTGGAGGACGCTGTGAGATTGACAGCAGGGAAGATGCGCTTGTTTGCCAAAGAACGGTCAAGCTGTAATTCCATATTGCCAGTACCCTTGAACTCCTCAAAGATAACTTCGTCCATCTTGGAACCTGTGTCGATGAGTGCTGTGGCAATGATGGTGAGTGAGCCTCCATTCTCAATGTTACGGGCTGCGCCAAAGAAGCGTTTGGGCTTGTGGAGCGCATTTGCGTCCACACCACCAGAGAGCACCTTGCCCGAGGCTGGAGATACTGTGTTGTAAGCACGGGCAAGACGTGTGATGGAGTCAAGGAATATGACTACATCGTGTCCGCTTTCTACCATGCGCTTCGCTTTCTCAAGCACGATGCCTGCTATCTTCACATGGTTTTCTGCTGGAGCATCGAAGGTGCTTGCAATGACTTCTGCATTCACGGTTCGGGCCATGTCTGTGACTTCCTCCGGACGCTCGTCGATGAGCAACATCATGAGGTAAGCCTCGGGGTGGTTGGCGGCTATAGAGTTGGCAATGTCCTTCATGAGCATGGTCTTACCAGTCTTTGGCTGTGCAACAATGAGAGCGCGCTGTCCCTTTCCGATAGGGGAGAAGAGATCGACCACACGAGAAGATTTGCTGTCGTTAAAGCCCTTGCAGAGTTTGAACTTCTCTTCTGGGAAGAGTGGGGTGAGGAACTCAAAGCCAATGCGGTCACGCACACGGGCTGGCTCGCATCCGTTAATCTTCTCCACACTTGCAAGCGGGAAGAAGCGTTCGCCCTCTCTTGGAGGACGCACAAAGCCATCAACCACATCGCCAGTCTTCAAGCCAAAGTGCTTGATCTGCTGGAGAGTGACGTACACATCATCGGGCGAGGGCAGGTAGTTGTAGTCGCTGCTGCGGAGGAATCCATAGTTCTCCACGGTTTCCAACACTCCGCTCACACGGATGATGTCATTGAATTCGTATGCTTTTTCCTTGATGGGCTTCTCTCTTCTGGTGGTTTGTGCAACGGGTGGAAGAGGATCGAAGGTTGGTTCGTCCAATGGCTGTGGAGCATTGTCGGATTGACGTTTTTCAAAACGTTCAAAGAAGCTCACTTCTGGTGCAAGAGCCTCTTCTCTTGGAATGTCTTGGAGGATGATGAAGTCCGAACTGGAATCAGTCGTCTCGTTGATAGTGGAAAAAATAGTCTTAGGATGATTGTCTGATGGAACAAAGGTGTCTTCTGATGCTTCTGCCTCGAAGGTTGCTTCTGGCACAGCATTCTCAAGTGCGGCTTCTGGCACAGCATTCTCGGAGGTTGCTTCTTTCTCCATCTCAGTCGCTGTATCTGCTGGCTCTTCTGAAGAAGACGCTTGAACAGGTGCTTCAACCTCTGTGGGCTTTGCCACCACTTCTTCTTCTGCCTTGGCCTTAGGCTTTCTTCCGCGCTTCTTTGGTGCGGAATCCTCTTCAGCGGGCTTTGCCACCACTTCTTCTTCTGTCTTGATCTTAGGCTTTCTTCCACGCTTCTTTGGTGCAGGACTTGCTTCTTCGGCACTGGTTTCATTCTCGTTGTGCACATCAAGCATTGCCTTTTCCTCGTCGGAGAGGACTGCACGCATGGAGTCGTCTTTTGCCACCTTCATGTTCTTATCTACCTTCTTTGCTTTGTCTTGATTGGCAGTATATACACGATCTACGCTCTTCATGCTGATGCGAGAGCGCTTTCGAGCACCCTTGTCATTGATGGTTGCATTGGATGCATAGCTCGTGGCCTGCTCGTCAATGATGGTCAATCTAAGGTCAAGATCACTCATTTTGTCTGCGTTCTTGATGCCCATTTCATTGGCTATCGCAAGCAGTTCTTCTTGTCCCTTGCGATTGAGTTCTTCTAAATTATACATGATAATTGTGTTTCGTTGCTTTGCGGAATAGTGTATTAGTAGTGCTTATATGGACTATGGGCAAAGAGGTCAGTCCAAATGACTGCTCAGCCGTTATAAACCGCAAAACTTTATAAGAGTATAGTATGATTACTTGAAATTGTTTGTTTTTTGAGATAACGTCTATTTAATATGTGTAAGGTTGCTCTCTCAAAAAGTTGTGCAAAAGTAGTGATTATTTTTGAAACAGCAAACACTTTTGCTAAAAAAGTTCGGGAAAGGTTTCTCCCCGAACTTTATTGCAAGTGTTTTTATGTTTCATAGACTTTTGTTGATGTTGTCAATGTAGTTGAGCAGTTCGTCTTTACCCAACTTGTTTGCCGAACTGGTGATGAAGTAGGGCGGAAGTTCCTCCCACTCTTCCTTGAGTGTGCCGAGATATTTCTCCACAAAAGGTTTTATTTGGGAGTTCTTCAGCTTGTCTGCTTTGGTGAAGACAATGGCAAAGGGTACTCCATTTGCGCCCAGAAAATTCATGAAGGCAAGATCAACCTTTTGCGGATCAAGGCGGATGTCGATCAGGACAAAGAGACAAGTGAGTTGTTTGCGGTTGAGCACATAGTTCGTGATCATATTTTTGAACTTTTCGGTCTCTTTCTTTCCTCGCTGGGCATATCCATATCCTGGAAGATCGACAATGTACCAAGACTCATTGATGAGGAAATGATTGATGCACATGGTCTTGCCTGGAGTGGAAGAGGTGAGTGCGAGTTTCTTTCTGTTGGTGAGTGCGTTGATGAGGGATGACTTGCCCACGTTGCTTCGACCGATGAAGGCATACTCCACGAGTCCATTGGTGGGACACTTCTCAAGATTAGGACTTGAGCCAATGTATTTAGCTGATGTGATATTCATGTTGATTCTGTTTGTTTATGCAAATTCGGAGAGTTCCAACCATCTCATTTCCTTCTCGGAGAGTTCTTCTGTGAGGAAAGGGAGGCGTTTGGAGAGTTGGGTAATCTCATCTACAGAGGTGGTGCCTCCGCAGAGCGCAGTTTCGATCCTGTTCTTTTCCTCTTCGAGTGCTGTAATGTCTTTTTCTAACTGGATGTATTCTTGCTTTTCCTTGAAGGTGAGCTTGCGAGTGCGGTTTTGACTGCGACTTTGTGCGGATGAAGTGGCAGGGGCGGAACTGTTGGCACTTGTTCCTGCTTTGGCATTGGTGCTTGCTTTCTCTGCCGCTTTATCACGTGCTTCCTGTTCTTTCCAATCCCTATACTGGCTGTAACTGCCAGGGAAATCCTGAATGTCGCCACCACCATGAAAGACAAAGGTGTGATCTACCACACGATCCATGAAGTAACGGTCGTGGCTCACAATGATGAGGCATCCACGGAAGTTCTTGAGATAGTCTTCAAGAATTTGCAATGTCACAATATCGAGATCATTGGTAGGTTCGTCGAGGATGAGGAAGTTGGGGCTTTTCATCAATACGGTACAAAGGTAGAGACGTCGGCGTTCTCCTCCGCTCAGCTTGTGTATGTAGCTATACTGTTCCTCTGGTGGGAAGAGGAAGTGTTGCAGGAATTGACTGGCAGAGAGTTTTTCTCCATTACCCATATCCACATATTCGGCTATGTCTCTCACTGCATCAATCACTTTCTGATTCTCGTTGAAGGACATTCCTTGTTGGGAATAATAGCCAAAGCGGACAGTCTCGCCAATCTCAATAGTACCGCTGTCTTGAGGCTCAAGACCGAGCAACATCTTCACGAAGGTGGATTTCCCTGTACCATTATTGCCCACGATGCCCAACTTCTCATAGCGAGCGAAGTTGTAATTGAAATCTTTCAAGATGATATGATTGCCAAAGGCTTTGCACAGATCTTTTGCTTCAAAAATCTTATTACCAATATAGGTATTGCTCATCTTCAGGCGTACATTGCGTTCTTCAATGCGTTGTTTTGCCTGTTTCTCCAGTTCATAGAAGGATTCTATACGGTATCTTGCCTTGGAGCTGCGGGCACATGGAGTGGAGCGCATCCATTCAAGTTCTGTTCTATAGAGGTTGTTGGCTCGTGCTATTTCAGCATTCATGTTGTCAATGCGCTCTTGCCTCTTCTCCATATAGTAGGAATAGTTGCCATTGTAGGTGTAGATGCGTGAGTTGTCCATCTCAATGATGCTGGAGCAGATGCGGTCGAGAAAGTAGCGGTCATGGGTAACCATCAGGATAGCCATCGTGCTACGAGTGAGTGTGTTCTCCAGCCACTCTATCATCTCAAGGTCTAAGTGGTTGGTAGGCTCGTCCATGATGAGCAGGTCTGGCTCTCCTGCCAAGACTCTGGCAAGGGCAATGCGTTTGATCTGACCTCCACTTAATTGTGATTCAGACCGTTGTGCCTCCTCTTCGGAAATCTTCATCTGAGTGAGGAATTGACGGTAGCGTTGCAGATATTCATCGCTCTTATCCTTGAGGTCTTTGGTGTCACCCACTGTTGGTGTCTGTTCCAGATAACCTACTTTGATGTCATTCCGAAAGGTCATCTTTCCACCATCATCACCTTCTCTGTCTGCAATAATGCTGAGAAGAGTGGATTTGCCTGTGCCGTTTTTAGCAATAAGACCAATATGCTCACGCTCATTAATGGTGAACGAGATGTTTTCGAAAAGTACTCGATGACCGATACGTTTCGTTAGTTTCTGTATTTCGAGATAGGGTTTTGCCACTATAAATATATAATGATGTTTTCTGAAAAAGTCTAAGAGAGGTCTTTGTTTTGTTTTCTGATGAGGAAGGTGGAGAGGACGAGACTCTGATCATCTTAAGATGAATTTCTGTTCTTTGGCGGTCAGACGTCGGTTCTTTTCTGCCTGCTGAATGTGTTTCAGGAACAGATTGAGGAAGGCATCTTGCTGACTGAGGCGTTTGGGAGCAACAGTCACTTTCAGTCCTTCCTTTTCAAACTCCTTTCTCCATTTCGCTTGAATTGCTTCACTTGCTTTTGCATTGAAAGGAAGCAGATGCACTTTCTTTATCTTGTAGGCTTTCATCTGTTTGATGAGGCTGGTGAAAGAAGGTTTCCCATTGAGATTGACCACGAACCAGTTTTGTGAACTTTCTTCACGAAGCACATGGTCAAGCATCGTGTAGGCTGGAGTGAACTGACCTTCAGTATCTTGGCAAACTAAGATTCCAGCCTCTTTAGATTGGCTGAAATCCTTGATGATGAATTTTGCCAGTTCTTCATAATCAGAAAGGTCATATAGAAGAGGCTCTCCCAACCGTAGGTGCTTGAAGTCTCCTTGAGCCGTTTCTACAATTTGGCGAAGGTATTGCATGTCAGTTCCCTCAAAGAGGTCAGAGGTCTGCATCAGTACATGTGTGTAGCCATCCTTGTTGAGCAATCCCAGAAGTTCGTCGGGAGAGGGGATGTCTGCAATGGCTCCTTGAGTGGTGCAGGCTTGACGGAAATCGCAGTTGGAGTAGGCTGATTGTATTTTTGCCTCAAAAAGCCTTATGCCTTCTTGTCCAAGATCACCATCGGCATTTTTGTGTACAACCACAACAACGGCTTTGTCGCCCTCGCTCATGGTATCAAACATGTCTTGCTCCATGCTTTCCTGAGCAGGCAAGACCGCTGCCATGCAGAACCATAGCAGTATGCTGAAGAGGATGTGATATTTATTATTCATAAGGTGTCATCTCGGCTGCTTCACGGATAGCAGATATTTGATGTTTAGTGATGGCTGGAACAATCATGTGAATGAGGTGCTCAATCTTTTCCACTTTGATGGTCTCTTCTCCTTTCTCCATCATGCGGAAAGTGCCGTCTCCTGGAATGCAAATGGTCACATCGGTAGTGGTGCTTGTGCCTTCCACAGCAGTGACAGGCTTCATGCCATTTCTCATCAAAGCCTTGGTGCAGAGATGATACTCCAGTGTGTCGGGGTTGCCTTCCACAAGGATGTTGCGGGCTGTATCATGGTGGATGGAGAAGGTGCAGGATTCACGATCAAAGGTCATACCCTCTTTGATGAAGTAGCGTTCGATGCTTCCGTCAATGCTCAAGTCTTCTGGCATGCCCGTGGTGAGTCCCTTTTCGTTGTCAAGAAGCCAAACTTGGTCGGCCACCTGAAGAGCATGCTCCAAATCGTGTGTGCTCATGAAGATGGTTTTCTTCAGAGCCTTGGCCAGTCGGTGTAGCAGCAACATCATGGCAATCTTGCTGGGGTAGTCAAGATAGGCAGTAGGTTCATCCAGAAGGATGATAGGAGTCTCTTGCGCCACAGCCTTGGCAATCATCACCTTCTGGCGTTCACCATCAGAGAGTGTCTGAATCTTTCGTTTTGCCAGTTCCTCAACACCTACCCAGTTCAGACATTTCTTGATGATGGTCTGATCTTTCTCCTTCAGTCGTCCCCAAAAGCCTGTGTAGGGACTTCTGCCCATAGCCACCACCTCCTCTACAGTCATGTTCTTGATGCCTGAGTTGTCAGTCAGTACTACGCTCACCAAGCGGGACAAGTCCTTGCTCTTATATTTCTTGACGTCTTGCCCCATCACCTCTACAACACCATCAAGTGCAGGCTGAAAGGTTGCCAGTGTTCGAAGCAGGGTGGATTTGCCTGCTCCGTTAGGACCAAGCAGGCACGTCATCTCTCCACCATTGAGTGAGGCGCACAGTTGGTGACTAATGATCTTTTTGCCTCCTTTTATCTGATAACCTGTTGTCAGGTTCTTTAGTTCAACAGAAATGCTCATAATGGTTGCAAAGATACAAAAAATAATTGTGATGTATGGGGTAAGAAGGTGGAAATTGTTAAAGATGAAAAACATACACCATTATTTTGGATGGTTATTTGTTTAATCTGTAAGACTTGATTATCTTTGTAACACAATTAGAAACATTGAAAAAAGAACTATTTAATAATGAGAAAGACATTCGCTTTGATGCTGACGGTACTATTGATGAGTGCTTCGGCTGTTGCAAAAGATTTGAGAGAGGTAGTGATGAAGACCACTCCAGAGATGAAATCGGAGAAGGTGGAGAAGAAGGTCAAGAACCATCTGTGGCTAACTGCTGGTGTGAAGAAGATACGTACAGACCTCTCCAACCAGTTGGTGATTGTGACCTATGATGCCGACAAGACCAGTGAGAAGAGCATTCTTTCTTCAATGAAGAAGGCTGGATTTGAGGCAAAGGTGGTGAGCAATAAGGCTGGCGAGCCAAAGGATTCCAAGAAGGTGCCAGTGGATGCAACTTCTGGAGCGTCACAACAAAAGAAGTGATAGGATTATTTCACTAAATATTGTTACTTTAACGAAATAATTATAGAATAATTTGGTGGCATATTTCTTTTTGCCTATATTCGCCATGTGAAAAATTAACTGACCTATATTTAGATCTACTATTAATATAGATAAAGTGAACATGGATAAAAGAAACTATTGTGTGATATTGGCTGGTGGACTGGGTTCTCGTCTTTGGCCAATGAGTAGAGAGAGGAAACCAAAGCAGTTCATAGATGTGTTGGGAACAGGAAGAACCTTGTTGCAGATGACTTATGAACGTTTTGCAGGTTTTATGGACGCTGACAATATCATTATTGTGACGAATGAGAATTATCGTCAGTTGGTGATGGATCAGATTCCTGGTTTGAAATATGAGAATATCTTGATGGAGCCTATGCGGAGAAATACCGTTCCTGCAGTCACTTGGGCGGCTCTTGAGGTGAAACGCCGTTGCCCGGAAGGGAGGCTGATAGTGAGTCCTTCGGACCAAAACATCAGCAACTATGAGGCTTTCCAGCGAGATGTGCTCAAAGGTTTAGACTTTGTGGGCGACAACAATGTGTTGCTCACGATGGGTGCTAAACCCAATCGCCCAGAGGTGACTTATGGTTATATTCAGATGGCAGACGAAATTGAGGAGGACTCCCATATCTATAAGGTGAGAAGTTTCACAGAGAAACCTGCCAACGACTTTGCCAAGATATTCTTTGAGAGTGGAGAATTCCTTTGGAACACAGGTCTCTTCCTTTGGAGTTCCGATGCTTTTCTGGATGCAGTGAAGGGTGCAAGCGATGAGTTTTCAGCAATCTTGAACCATGTGATCACAAAATACCAGAAGGGTGACTATATTGCTGACCTTCTCATGGATCTCTTCACTAGATGCCCTAATATGAGTCTTGAGCAGAGCGTGTTGGAAAAAGCTGACAACGTAGATGTGATGTTGTGCCACTTTGGATGGGCTGACCTCGGCACGTGGGAGGCTGTCCACGATGCTCTGCCACAGTCTGACATGGGCAATGTGGTGATTGATTCCAAATCATTGCTTTATGATTGCAAGGACTGCATCATCAAGTTGCCTGATGGTCATGTGGCAGTGGTTCAGGGACTTGAAGATTATGTTGTGGTAGAGGAGGGCAATGTTTTGGTCATCTGCAAGAAGGGAGACCAGACCAATATCCGTAAGTTTGTGAACGATGCTCAACTCAACCTCGGAGAGGAATATGTGTAGCGTACAGATTGTCATGAAATAACAGACAATCGTCAATAAGCCCAAATCGGTCGTTAGGCAATCAACAGAATACTTTGTTCTGAAGCCTAATGACCGATTTCTTTTTAAATAAATTAATAGAGAAAAAACAAAAGGGGAGAGTGTGTAAAAGCCTTCAAGAAAGAGGGAAGAAAGCAGGTCTTTTCCTTCGATATCGCATGTCGAACGACCGAAGCGTGTTTCGACGGGCAACGAACAATGCTTCAAGTGCTAACGAACAATGCTTCGAGTGCCAACGAACAATTGTTCGATGCCTCATGAACCATGCATGCGTTTTCGCCCTATCAGTTTTCTGCTTTTATTAAACCAATTATCTCTTGTGTATCAATGAGATATAGCCATCACGGCAAACTCGCCAAACCGTTTCCCTTTCCATGGGAAATCATTCAGCGATTGAACTTGTCGGAATCATCCTGACCTTCTGTTGCTGCAGAATCATTTCTGGTGAAAATCCAATGAATTATTGTGGAAAAACTTACCTGTCCAGAAGTAGAGCACAAAACAAGCAGGCAACTCTCACTCATGTGATATGAAGTTGCTCCTTGCGATTGTTGTAGATGAATCGGGGCATCAGTTTTTTCGAAACGTGGCAGATTTAAGACAACATGCTATGGCTTCATTGCCAGAATACAGTCATGCGCCTTTCCTCCTGTCTTCTCTCCTTTTGTAGTGTTTCTGCAGAAACTATTTTAGAGAATCTCCAAGATGTTATCTTCCAGAGAACCCTTCATGAAGTCGCTTCTCAGTACAATTTCGTTATCCCTGTTCACGAGGAAGAAAGTGGGAATGTTGGTCACATTATAAATCTGCGCATAAGAGCCATCTGTCTCGTGCACACAAATCCAAGGAAGCTTTTCGCAAGAAAACTTCCAGTAGTGAATGTCCTTGTCGAGTGAAATCTGGTAAATCTCAAACCCTTGTGCGTGATATTTATCGTAGAGGGTGCGCATGAGGCGTGTGCGTTCTGCTGATTCTTTCGCTTCATACATAGTGAAATCTATCAACGCTACCTTTCCTTTCAAGTCACGAATACTGTGCATCTTTCCAAAGATGTCAGGAAGGTTGATGTCGATGATACCAGTCTCCGACACCTTGTCCTCATCCACATTGATGATGGTCTCTCTGGGAGAGGCAGTGTTTTCCATACCCTTGATGGCCATATTGCAGAGTTGCTGAGTGCGAGGAGCATCGTGATAGGCATTGTCCCAAGCCGTGGCAACAGTGGCGTAGCATTTCACATCCTTGCGGTCAGTGAGAGGGTTGAATAGCATGAATGTGCCACCCAAATCAGTGATGCTTTGGCACACGGCAAAATAAGCAGCCGAAGAGGATGGGTTGGTGAATATGAATTCATTCTTCATGCGTTCTTTATACGCCACAAGAATGTTTTCAATGCTATCCCTCAAGTCACCAGGAAGCAAGTCTTCATTCTTCTCTAAGGCCACAATGCGTGATTGCACATCTCGTTGCAGTCTGCTGATTTCTTTGATTTGCTTGTTATTGTCGTTCCCCTCAATGGTATAGTCGCTTCCCATTGTTAGGAGTTTGGCTTTCACCGTGATGGTTTCCGTGCTGTCCACTGCGAAGTTGATGGCATGCTGACCTATGCGGAGCACGTAAAACTCAGGACAGTCTGCAGGAGCGGAAGCCTTGAAAGAGAAGTTCCCGTCTTCCTTCAGTTTGATGGAATCAATCTTTTGTGGGCCATCCAATGAACTCTGAATGAAATAGAGCATGGAATCCTTTGCTCCTTCAATCATGCCCTCTACTTGAAACTTGGGTGAGTTGTCGCATGAAGCAATGAGGAGGACACCTGCTGCTATCAGTCCCCACTTGAGTGTTCTCATGCTTGTTAGATTTCTTGCGGAATTTGTCTTCATTGTATGTATGTGTTATTTGGCTACAAAGGTACTAAAAAAGAGCCTCTGAAACAAAGGTTTTTGAACAATAAGTGACATGAGAACAACAAAAAGGAGCGTTCCCTCATAGGAAACGCCCCGTCTTGACAGGCAGTAATCGCATGTGGCGACACCATCTTGCCCCAATACTTGCTGATTACATGTTGTGGTTCATCAGTAGGTAGTTAGCCATTTCTTCATACTTTGTGCCAGGACGTCCATAGTTGGCATATGGATGAATGCTGATGCCTCCGCGTGGCGTGAATAGTCCAGTCACCTCGATAAACTTAGGTTCCATGAGTTTGATCAGATCCTTCATGATGATGTTCACGCAGTCCTCATGAAAGTCGCCATGATTACGGAAGGAGAAGAGATACAGTTTGAGCGACTTGCTTTCCACCATGCGACGGTCTGGCAAGTAGGAAATGCGTATCTCTGCAAAGTCTGGCTGACCAGTGATAGGGCATAGAGAAGTGAATTCGGGACAGTTGAACTGCACCCAGTAGTCATTCTCCTGATGCTTGTTCTCAAAACTTTCCAATACTTCAGGAGCGTAGTCCTGACGGTAGGAGGTCTTTTTTCCGAGGGCTTCAAGTCCCTCTTGTTCACGTTTGTTCTCCATGACGGATTTCTGTTTTGATAGTGAAAAGCAAAATGCTTGCTTGATGATGTTTTAGAGATCTCTGATTTTGAAGGCACTGTAACTGATGTTGTCATCATAGACATCAGTGCCCTCTATGCGCTTCACGTATTTCACGATGCGGATGGTGATGGGCAATACAAGCACCTCGTAGAGGGTTTTGGCAATCACTTGAGTGACCATCAGCCCAATCATCACGTTGAAGGGAAGTGCGGGTTCGCCAGTGAAGATCGTGGGGAAGATGTAGAATGCCAATGGGAAGAAGATGAAGCTGTCGGCACTCTCACCAGCAAGGGTGGAGAGGATGGCGCGCATGGAGAAGTGGAAATTGAAGTGTCCCTTGTTGCGGTCTGCCATCTTCATCTTGCTCATCACCAGTGCGTTGAGAAAAGAACCAATGATGAATGCGATGAGGCTTGCCACCACAATCTGAGGCGCAAAGGCAAAGATTTTCTTGAAAGCCTCGTCTGATCCGGGTTCAATGGGAGGAAGGGCGCAGGCAACACCTGCAAGAGCCATCACGAAGAAATTCATGGCAAAGCCCACCCAAATGATGAGACGCGCTTTGCGATAGCCCCACACTTCGGCTATCACATCATTGAGAATGTAGGAAACTGGAAAAACGATGAAACCACAAGTAAGGGAAACAGGTCCCCACAGCTTAAATACTTTGGTTTCGAGAAGGTTTGCTGCCACGAGGCAGATACAGAAGAGGATTCCCATCAACATGAAGGAAACGCTCACTTGCTTTTTAGCATGTGTCATGTCATCTTGTTTTTAACGAGGTGTTCAAGCACTCGCTTGTTTTTATACGTGGTATGCTACTACACGTCTGGCTTTGATCATAGGAAGTCCAGAACCTCCCCTTTTATTTCGGCTGCAAAGTTACGTATTATTACTGGAATTGCATGCGTGTGGAGACGAAATCTTTGCGGTCTTGAGGAAAAAAGAGAGAAAAAGAGCCTTCTATCAAGAAAAATAGCTGTAGAAATTCTTTTATTCTGTGGTGAAGGATGTGGCAGAAAGATTTTTTTGTACCTTTGTACATCTTTTAAAAAGATAAAGTGTAAAAATGATGACAGTAATTCAAGCATTCTATAATCTATGAATACTATTACCAAAGGAGGCGTGGACGCATTTGTTGTTTATGCTGGTGTCGAGGCAACTTCGGTTACATTGAAACAGTTGCAGGAAGAGCCTCTGATCAAGAGGATTATCTTGTTGATGAAAGGAGAAGAACCCTGTCCTTTTGAGGGATGTGAGGTGTTGCGTGTGGAAAGTTATCATGCTTCTTCCACTTTTCATAAGGCAGCGGCGATGCTGGAGTCTTCTTATGGCTTGTTGTGCAGAGCCAATTCTTCTATCATCTTTGGCTATCAGGCCATCAAGCGCATGTGTTCAGTGATTGATAGTGTGGATTGTGCGGTGGTATATACCGACCGCTATGAGGTGAGAAATGGTGAGACTATTCAGCATCCCACTATGGACTTCTACTATGGATGTGTGAGGGATGATTTTGACTTTGGTTCTATCATGCTCTTTAGTTCCGAAACTTTGAAGAAGTATTCTCAAGACAATCCTGATGCAGATTACAGGTATTCTGGTCTCTACGATATTCAGCTGTATTGCTTGCGCAGAAAGCGTATCGCTTCCTTATTCCACATTCGTGAATTCCTCTACACAGAAGAGGAGATGGATACTCGCACCAGTGGCGAGAAGCAGTTTGACTATGTGGATCCTCGCAATCGTGAGGCACAGAAGGAACGAGAACTGGTGTGTACGAAACACCTCAAGCAGATAGGTTCTTATATAGATCCAGACAGTGTGCTTGAAGTGTCGGTCGATCGTTTTGATTTTGAAAAGGAGGCTTCGGTCATCATTCCTGTGCGTAATCGTGTGAAGACGATAGAGGATGCAATCAAGAGTGCATTGTCGCAGAAGACTTCTTTTGACTTTAATGTGATGGTGGTGGACAATCTTTCCACAGACGGCACAACCGACATCGTTCGTCGTTGGGCAGAGCAAGATGCTCGTGTGATACACATAATCCCCAATCGCAAGGACTTGGGTATAGGCGGTTGCTGGAGTCTGGCTTTCAATGATGACAGATGTGGACGATTTGCTGTTCAGTTGGATAGTGATGACCTCTATAGTGGCACAGACACTCTCCAGCGTATTGTGGATAAGTTCTATACCGACCATTGTGGTATGGTGATTGGCTCGTATCGCATGTGTGATTTCCAACTCAACACTCTTCCTCCAGGATTGATAGACCATCGTGAGTGGACACCTGAGAATGGCATGAACAATGCTCTTCGTATTAATGGTTTAGGTGCTCCACGAGCATTCTTCACCCCATTGTTGCGCAAGATTGGCATGCCCAACACTTCCTATGGTGAGGACTATGCGGTAGGGCTGGCGTTTTGCAGAAAATACAAGATAGGTAGAATCTATGATGAACTCTACCTTTGCCGTCGCTGGGAAGGAAACAGTGATGCCGCCTTGTCTCCTGCCCAAGTGAACCGTAATAATATATATAAGGATAGTCTGCGCACGATGGAGATTCTTGACCGCCGACGTCTTAATGAGTATTGGCAGGCTGGCGTGGGCGATGATCAGGTCAATCTTCTGCTTGAACATCAGTTGCCAAAGTGGGAGACCGCCTATGGCAATTATGAAAAGATGTCCGATGTGTCTGTTCGTGAGATGGAGATTGACGGGTGTAGTCTGTTGGTGCAGTTCAATTCGGCTCGCATTGTTTCCACTGGAGCCAATGTGGATAAGGACGCTATCAGGCGTCGCCCTTGCTTCCTTTGTGATGTGAATCGCCCAATAGAGCAGATCAACATTCCAATGCTCAACAAGTATCACTTGCTGATCAATCCTTATCCAATCCTTCCAAAGCATTTCACCATTCCATTGCGCCACCATCGTCCACAGCGGATTCTGGATTATTATGAAGATATGATGGACATTACTTCTCAATTGAAGGAAATGTTTGTTTTCTACAATGGTCCTCATTGTGGAGCGAGTGCTCCCGACCACATGCACTTTCAGGCAGGAAGTCGTGGTGTGATGCCATTGGAGCGTGATTGGGATACACTCTACAAGCCCAACCTCTCTCTTCTTTGGCCTATTAGTGAAGAGGAGTATTTTGAGGCAATGGAACTCTTTTTAGCAGCAGACAACACTGGCATCTATAGTCTGCGTGGCTATCTTTGCCCTGGTATTGTTATCATTACTCGCACTCCTCATGCCAACAAGATTCTATTTGAGAAGATATACAAGTCTATGCCTGTGGAGGAAGGAGAGCCAGAACCTATGATGAACATTATGGCTTGGACTGATGCAAGTGCTGATGATGAGAGCGAGCGTGTGGTAAGTGTGATTATTCCACGTGGTAAGCACCGTCCAGACTGTTATTTCAAAGAAGGGGACGAACAGATGATGGTGAGTCCTGGTGCTCTTGATATGGGTGGTATGCTCATCACTCCTCGCAAGGAAGACTTTGACAAGATGGATGCTTACATGGGCAAGTCTATCATTCAAGAATGTGGTATGTCGCTTGACGAAGAACTTGCCATGGTCATGAGATTCAAGGGAAATGGTAATTGATTCCCATCATATAGTAATGAATACCAACTCAGTTCACGATCAGAAGAAGGATGTGATGGTTGGCATTGTGAAGTCAGCCAGTCTTCACGTGGTGTTTCATTCCACTTATCTGCTTGATGGCCAGCCTTATGAAGGTGATCATATCTTCTCTCCATCCAGCCAAGAGCGACTCTTTGTCCCTCAAGATGGTCAAGCTTCTTTCACTCTTAAGAAGGTGAAGATAGGTATAGGCTTTCATTGGGAACGCGAAGAGGAGCAGACTTTCTGTGGTGCTCTTCTCCTCACCAATGAGGAAGGAATGGTGCGTGCTATCAATGTGGTGCCTGTGGAGACCTATCTCACCAGTGTCATCAGCAGTGAGATGAGTGCCAATGCCTCTCTCGAACTCCTGAAGGCACATGCTGTCATCTCTCGCAGTTGGCTGTTGGTCATGATGAATCATCGTCAGCAGATGTCTGCTCGTAGAGAGGCTTTTCATGAGCAGCTGGGGGAGAGCAGCGTCATTCGTTGGTATGACAGTGAGGCTCACACCCGTTTTGATGTGTGTGCCGATGACCATTGCCAGCGTTATCAGGGCATCACCCGCCAGTCCAATCCTCAAGTGGTCAAAGCCATTGAGGCTACATGGGGACAGGTGCTCACCTATGATGGTCGGCTTTGTGATGCTCGCTTCTCGAAGTGTTGCGGTGGCATGACCGAGGTGTTTGAGTCGTGTTGGGAAAAAGTGTCTCATCCTTATCTTGTGGCAAAGCCTGACCCTTATTGCCATACAAGTGATAGCCGCATTCTCTCTCAGGTGCTCAATAACTACGATCAGGAGACGGTGGACTTCTATCATTGGACTGTTCACTACACTTCTGATGAGTTGGCAGAACTCATTCATCGCAAGTCAGGCATAGACTTCGGTCGTATCATCAATCTTATTCCTGTGGAGCGTGGACTGTCCGACCGTATTATCATGCTCAAGATAGTGGGGGAGAAGAGCACAATTACGGTGGGCAAGGAACTGGAGATACGCAAGTGGCTCAGTGAGTCACATCTCTATTCTTCTGCCTTCACGGTTGAAAAGACTGCTGATGGCTTCACTTTGCATGGCAAAGGATGGGGGCATGGCGTGGGACTCTGCCAGATAGGTGCAGCAGTGATGGGTGATCAAGGCATTCCTTATCGTGACATCCTTTCGTTCTATTATCCCAACTCCCATCTGATGACCATAGAAGAACTGATAAATGAGAAATAGGGAAAGTGGTATCTTTCTGTCTTCTTTCTCTTCCACACTCACGGTGTGATCAAGTTGCTAAACATTAAAACATGAAAACAAATAAGACGCATAACCCTTGGCTTTGGATTCCGGTCCTTTGTGCTGCTGAAGAGATTCCTTCGGCTGTCGTGATGTTTGTGTCCTTAATTATGTTTCTGCAATTTGGTGCCAACGATTCGTGGGCAGCATTCTATAGCGGGTTGCTCTTTCTGCCTTGGGTGACCAAGTCTTATGTGCATAGCAAGGTGAAGGGGGCAGGTGCTTACAAGCGTTATCTTCATCTGTCAGAGTTGCTGATATTCCTCTGCTTGATGGGAGTGGCAATCTATATTCTTCAGTCAGCAGCGTCAGTTTGGTTGCTCTTCGTCTTCATGTTTGTACTGTCATGCTTGTGCGCTTGGCATGAGTTGCTCTCGCGCATGTACTATAGTCGTATGCTTTATCCTCGTGAGCAGAGGCTCTTCACCAACACCAAGATGCTTGCCTCTCAGAGCACTCTCGTCGTCACCTATGGCGTGCTCATCATCATAGCAGGCTTCTTCGAGGTTTTCTTCCGCAGTTATCAGAAAGCATGGGCGATGGAGAGTTCATTGGTGGCAGGTGTTTTTCTTGCGCTCTTTGCCCTCAACTTCTTCACCCTTCATCCGCTTCATGTTTCTCACCATTATTATCATGAGAGTTTTGCTTCTACCGTGAAGCATGAAATATCCTCTTTCGCTCGTTTCAGAGAGAAGCATCATGTGATGCCTGTGCTCATCAGTCTTTTCTTTCTCTTGTTGCCACAGGCTTTGATGTTCAATACAAGGGTGTTCTTCCTCTTTGCCGAAGTGGATAAGGGTGGGCTGGGATGCTCCGTGCAGGACGTGGGTTTTGCTCAAGGCACGATAGGTGTGCTGGCTTTCTCTATTGGTATAGCGCTCGGGCATGCTTTGACCAAAAAGCATGGCTTTGTGAAGATGTTTTGGCCTACAGCCATTGTACTGACGCTCTCTCCCTTTTCTTATATGCTCATGTCGCAACATCCTCAGGTGGACAACCTTTTCTTGCTTTGCATGGTCACTTTCTTTGCCCAGTTCTGTTTTGGCTTTGGGCTAAATGTATGTCGTTCCTTTGTCACTTTCATCTCAGGACAACGCTATCGCAACACGACCAACTTCCTGTATGTCCCCTTGGTGAATAGCCTGATGATTGTTCCTATGGCTCTTTCGGGCTGGCTTTCTTCGGTGTTAGGCTATCAACTCTTCTTTGTGGCATGCTCGTGTCTTGCCCCTCTCTCATGGCTTATACTAAAAATATATCATACAAAAACAATACTCAATGAACAACTTGCCAGTGCAGGAACATAGGTCTGCCACAAAAGCCTATGCTTGGATACCCAGCCTCTATTTGGGTGAGTCCTTGCCTTTCTCAGCTGTTATGCTCATCTCAGTCATCATGTTTCAGGAATTGGGACTGACTGATGGGCAGATTACGCTCTACACGGGATGGTTGTCTCTTCCTTGGGTAGTCAAGCCCGTATGGAGTCCTATTGTGGATAATCTTAAGACCAAGCGTTGGTGGATTGTCACAATGCAGTTTCTCATGGGTGTGACCCTTGCAATGGTGGCATTCACGCTTCCAACCTCTTTTTGGCTTCAGGGCGTATTGGCCATCTTCATGGTCATAGCCTTTGCCAGTGCCACTCACGACATATCAGCCGATGGCTTCTATATTATTGGTCTTTCCGACAAGGAACAGGAGTTCTATGTGGGTGTGCGCAACACCTTCTACCGTGTGGGTATGGTCATTGGTCAGGGAGGACTTGTCCTGTTGGCAGGTTTCATGCAGAATGGTGGATTGGGCGAAGCCTTTCGATCAATTACCGTCTCGTGGATGGTTGTCTTCTGCATCTTGGGCATTCTCATGGTTCTTTTAGGACTCTATCATGCTTTCATTCTTCCGAAAGTGGAGACCTGTGTGCACGACCGTTTCAATTTTGTTGAGCAGATGCGTGAGTTCATGCGCACGCTCAAGGTCTTTGTCACCAAACCTCACCTTATCTCAGCCCTTTGCTTCATCCTTCTTTTCCGTTTGCCCGAGGGATTGCTCACCAAGATAGTGCCTCTCTTTCTCAAGCGCAGTGAGGCTGACGGCGGTCTTGCCATGACCGATGTTGATTTTGGTCTCATCTATGGCACACTGGGTGTGATAGGTCTTCTTTTGGGTGGCATCATTGGCGGATGGGCTGTGTCTAAGTGGGGCTTGAAGAAATGTCTATGGCCATTGGTGCTTTGCATCACCTTGCCCGACATCGTATATGTCTATCTCAGTTATTTCCACACAGAAAACCTCTGGCTCATAGGCACTTGTATCTGCATTGAACAGATAGGCTATGGTCTTGGTTTTGCAGCCTACACACTATACCTTGTCACCTTCTCCCGCGGTGAACGTTCCACTGCCGTTTTCTCTATCTGTACGGCTGGGCAGTATCTGGGTGGCGTGATGATTCCGGGCATGGTGTCTGGTCTCATTTCCGAGAATATTGGCTATCAGAACTTCTTCTGGATTGTGATGGCGTTCTGCCTTGTCACTTTTGCTGTCACTGCATTCGTCAAGATAGAGGATCATAGGGAGTAGTTCTTTTGGGGGAAAGAAACTTTTCCTGTTCCAGTGAAAGATACATGGGCATGTTGCATGCTTATGCCAATTCGGTATTAGATAGTTTCTGATGCCTCTCGTCAAGCGTCAGATTTCTCACTCATGGATATGTCATGGTGATCAATTCATGAAATTCACATTTCCCTAAAATCACAAAATAGATATTTCTGGCATGGAATGCCCGCATCTGACCATTTTCCCTGTTCGCCCTCACCTCCCTTCATGCCACCAATGAAAAAGGTGTTGGAATTATCTAAGACTCGTCTCGAAGGCATCTCGAAAGCATCTCGAAGGCTCACGGAAGCATGGGGAGAGTTTTTTGTAAAAGGATTCGTCGTCATTTTTATTTCATGTCAGTTGGACGTGAATAGGCAAGTGCCTTTTGATGACAGGATGGAGTTTGCACGTGTGAATGATGTTTGTTTGACAGAAGAAACTTACGTTTGGCTAAATAGATGATTTTTATTCCGAACCGGTGTATGCTTACAAAAGAAACCGCGCATCAGCCTACAAAGAACGGCTGATGCGCGGTTTGCTTAATTCAGAATTTGTAGAACTCACGTTCTCATGATTTGTGTTACTTCTGATTACTGAAGCCCGAGTGTGCCCTTCACTGCGTTGGCAGCGTCGTCAATACCCTTGCTTGTCTTCTGCTTGGCATCGTCCACCGCTTTGTTGGCAGCGTCATTGGCAGCATTCTTCACTTCGTTGGCTTTCTCCTGAACAGACTCTTGAGCCTGGTTAGCCACATCGCTGGCGGCACCTACCACAGCATCTTTGGTGTCTTCTACCAACACACCTGCATCAACAGGAATAGCCTCTACCGCACTCACGAGGGAAGAGATGGTCTCGTTGCCCGATGTGAATTGTGCAATATTCTGCTTGTTCTCAGTGATGAACTGCTGAATCTTAGAGATATACACCTTCGCCTCCTGAATCTTGCCAGCCTTCTGAAGCATGGCGATGTAGTTCTGGGCTTTCTCTAAAAGAGTTTGTGTCTCTTCTGCATTCTGCTCATTCACAGCAGTGGTGAGGGCAGAGATAGTCGCATCAGCATCAGCCTCTACTTCCTCGATAGAGCCAATCACTATAGAGTCAGCATTGATAGAATCAGTGTTGTCGCCACCTTTGGCAGTACCATCACATGCAGTGAAAGTGACAGTAGCAAGAATTGCAATCGCATAGAAAATCTTTTTCATTTTGCCTTAACTTGAATGTTTAACAAAGAATAATATTAAAAAAATAGAATGTTCACTAATCCATTGCGAAGATAGCGAGTTTTTTCTTAACTTTGCAAGCACATTTGCGAATATTTCTGAAAATGAAGAGTTTTTTAACACATATATTTATTATATCCTCTGTTTTGATTCTTCTCTCATGTGGTGAAGACCGTACTTGGGAGTATGAGGAAAAGACACAGCACAATCATTGGGCACTGGAGCAGATGCGGGACAAATATCTGTGGGGTGATTCGCTTGCTGATTTTAATCCTACGTGGAAGAATTTCTTCTCTCAGCCTTCTGAGTTCATGGGGATTATGACTGCTAAGAGTCGTCATTCCGACTCTTGGTCTTATGTGGAGATTGACACGATTTCTCAAGACAAGCACCAGCGTGGCTACTTCAGCCATGTCAATAGCTATGGATTTGATTTCACCATGATGACAGACCCCACAGGACAGACCACAAGGTCCGTCTTGCGTGTGCTCACGGTCTATCCAGGCAGTCCTGCCGACCGAGCGGGTCTTTTGCGCAATGACTATATTTGTGCCTACAATGGCTATAGGATTGCTTCCAACAATCTGTCTCGCTTGCAGACAGGAGGTGCTCGCCAGTTGGAGGTGCGCCACATCTCTGTGAACGAGGAGGATGGCTCTTATGTGTGGAAAGATACGGTGGAGGTGGAGATAGAGGCTTCTGAATATGTCGAGGATAAAGCCTTTCCTGTTTCTACTATATATAATGTGGCAGGCAGCAAGAAAGTGGGCTATCTCATGTGTAACCGCCTGTTGGAATATCCTGTGGAGAAGAATGATCGCAGCACATCCCTCACAGTCTATCAGGATCAACTCGAGCAGATGATGCAGCAGATGAAAGATGCTGCAGTTGATGAGATGGTGCTCGACCTCCGTCTCTGCAACTATGGCACGCTCAACATGGCTCAGCGTCTGGCCAGCCATGTGGTTACTCCTGCTGCTCTCCATTCCACTTTTGCCAAGACCTATTGGAATGAACGTTACAAGGGCAACAACCTGTCTGTGCCCTACAACCTATCACTTCCCAATCTCGGACTTTCTCGCATCTATATCCTCACCAGCCCCTATACTCAGGGAGCAGCCGAATGGCTCATCCATTCACTCCAGTGTTCTATGGGTGAAGAAAATGTCATCTTGATTGGTACAGCCACCAAAGGACAGAACGTGATGACTCAAGAGATAGGGCATCAGCATCATGTTCGTCTTTTCCCTGCGGTGGCTTATGTGGCTGATGGAGAAGGCAACTACGATTACAATTCTATATCCCCTTCCATAGAGGTGGACGAATATGCCTATCTTTATCTGGGCGAATATGGCACTAATAGGGAGATACTGCTCTCGATTGCCATTGACAATATCATTGGCAATGGACAAAATGACACCAATTTGGGGGAATAATAGGACAGAAAGGCAGAAGAAATGTTCTTGGACTCTTAGTTGCATAGAGGCTTGAGTAGTAAAAACTCAAAACAATTGCAACTATGAACTCCAATAATCAAAACTATCAAAGCCAGCAACCATCTGGCAAGGAGGTTCTTGAGAAGTATGCAACGAATCTCGTAGAGCGAGCTAAGAGCGGAAAACTCGATCCTGTCATTGGTCGTGACGAGGAAATCAGACGTATTTTGCAGATTCTTAGTCGTCGCACGAAGAACAATCCTATATTGATTGGTGAACCAGGCACAGGCAAGACCGCTATAGTGGAAGGTCTTGCAGGTAGAATTGTGCGTGGTGATGTGCCCGAAAACCTGAAGGACAAGCAACTCTATTCGCTCGATATGGGTGCTCTCATTGCTGGTGCTAAATATCAAGGTGAATTTGAGGAACGCCTGAAGGCAGTGGTCAAGGCTGTGGTGGAAAGCCAGGGTCAGATCATCCTCTTCATTGATGAGATTCACACTCTTGTGGGTGCAGGCCAGACGAGTGGGGCTATGGATGCTGCCAACATCCTCAAGCCAGCCCTTGCGCGTGGTGAATTGCGCTCCATCGGTGCTACCACTCTCGATGAGTATCAGAAATACTTTGAGAAGGATAAGGCGCTTGAGCGTAGATTCCAAACAGTCATGGTTGATGAGCCAGACGTGCCGTCCAGCATCTCTATCCTTCGTGGATTGAAGGAACGCTATGAGAACCACCACAAGGTGCGTATCAAGGATGAAGCCATCATAGCGGCTGTGGAATTCTCCAATCGTTACATCACAGACCGTTTTCTGCCAGATAAAGCTATAGACCTGATGGATGAGGCGGCCGCAAAACTACGTATGGAGCGCGACTCTGTGCCGGAGGAGATAGACGAGCTTAGTCGTCGTCTCAAGCAGTTGGAAATAGAGCGTGAGGCTATCAAGCGTGAGGGCGATAAGGAGAAGTTGGCTGAACTCAACAAGATTATAGACACACTCAAGGCTGATGAACAGAAGCAGCGCAGCAAATGGGAGGGAGAGAAGGCACTCCTCAACCAAATACAGAGTGACAAGCAGCAGATAGAGCAACTCAGGTTTGAGGCAGACAAGGCCGAACGTGAGGGCAATTATGGCCGAGTGGCAGAGATTCGCTATGGCAGACTTCAGCATCTGGAAGAGGACATCAAGGCTATTCAGACTAAATTGTCTGAGGCACAGGGTGGGGCTGCTCTTGTGAAGGAAGAGGTGGATAGCGATGACATAGCCGATGTGGTCAGTCGTTGGACAGGCATTCCTGTCAGCAAGATGCAAACCTCAGAGCGTACCAAGTTGGTGCATCTGGAAGAGGAACTCCACAAGCGTGTGATAGGTCAAGACGAGGCGATTCGTGCTGTGAGTGATGCTGTTCGCCGTTCTCGTGCAGGTCTTCAAGACCCTAAGCGACCTATTGGAAGTTTTATCTTCCTCGGCACTACAGGTGTAGGTAAGACAGAACTTGCTAAAGCATTGGCCGACTATCTCTTTGACGATGATTCAATGATGACTCGAATAGACATGAGCGAATATCAGGAAAAGTTCAGTGTCACCCGTCTTATTGGTGCGCCTCCAGGATATGTTGGATATGAGGAAGGCGGACAACTCACGGAGTCTGTGCGGCGTAAGCCATATTCTGTAGTGCTTTTTGATGAGATAGAAAAAGCGCACCCAGATGTGTTCAACACTCTCTTGCAGGTATTGGACGATGGACGACTCACCGACAACAAAGGACGTGTGGTCAATTTCAAGAACACCATCATCATCATGACCAGCAATGCCCAGAAAGAGCAACTGCGCTCCATATTCCGTCCAGAGTTCCTCAACCGTATAGACGATATTATCACCTTCACTCCTCTCAACGAGGCAGAGATTCGTCAGATTGTCAAGTTGCAGGTGGAACGAGTGGTCAAGATGGTCAGTCAGAACGACATCACGCTTCAGGTCACAGACGATGCCATTGCTGTCATTGCCAAGGTTGGGTTTGACCCTCAGTTTGGTGCACGGCCTGTCAAGCGGGCTATACAGGACAAATTGCTCAATGCACTTTCCAAGAAGATTATTAATGGTGAGATTCTTCGTGAAAAGCCTGTAGTGGTCAATGCCCAAGGTGATGAACTCATCTTTGCTCAGTAGCGCATTCACTACACATATTATATATATACAGTCCATATACTCTTTCAAAGGAGCATGCCTTCACATCAAGGACATGCTCCTTTTTTGCTTTCATCATAAAAAAGTCTTTTAGAGTCCATACACGGTACTTGAAATCCAATGATTGCTCCCTGTCATTTGCCTCTTTGTCTTAAAGAACTATATAACGATAATATATAAATGCTAACTGATAAAAAAATATCGTAAAACAATAAAATTTTCTTGTTTTTATTTTGCAGTGAATGGGAAAGTCCATAACTTTGCATCGAAATCAAGAAGGAAGGCAATCAACAGTCAGTCCATTGAGATTAAACATTGAAACATCAAACATTTAACGTCAAACATCTAAAAACTACAATGATGAGAAAATCAGTTATCACCTCAATCGCAACAATGATGGTTACAGTTGCGTCTTATGCACAGGTTCAACCAATTCCTGTGGATCCAACCGTGCGTGTGGGCACTCTTGGCAACGGCATGACATACTACATCCGTCCAAACACCCAGTCGTCGGGCAAGGCAAACTTCTGTATTGCTCGTCGTGAGGGCGCATACCTTCAGGAGGGCAACACCTATCAGATCAACAATGTGGATGTATCCAACCGTCCTTCTGCGGTAGATTCTTCGCTTGTGGCTCTCCACTGCTGGGCTGATGGTCAGATTGCATCTCTGCCCAATCAACAGGCTATTGTTGTAGCAGGTGATGTGGATGTGGAAACTGTAGAAAATAAGATTAGGGAAATCTTCGCTTCTGTTCCTGTCAAGAAGACTTCTAAGACAAGCGAACAGCAGAAGGCTGCGGCATTCATCCCTATGGTTCGTGTGGCGAAAGACGAGAACCGAACAGATGCCATCACCTATATCTATTACAAGCACGATGGCTACCCACGAGAGAAGCGAGGCGACATTTCTTATCTCTTCCACGAGTATAAGCTTCTGGCTGTGGTAAAGATGATGAATGCACGCCTACAGCAGATACAGCAGTCGGCCCAAGTTCCCTTCACCTCCGCTCAGTTCAGCAATGGCGAGTTCTTCTTTGACAAGAGCAAGCACAGCCTCACAGGTCAGGCCATCTCTTCTGAGAAGGATGTGGATAAGACCGTTGCTGGTCTCTATCGTGAAATGCTTCGTGCTGTGCGCAAGGGTTTCTCTGCTACAGAGTATGAGCAGGCTCGCCTATCTATCCTCGATGACTGTAAGGCATCTATCCTTGATAGCCAGAAGACCAATGATGCTCTCAGCCAGGACTGTCTCAATCATTTTCTCCACAACGAGCCGCTTGCCAGTGCGGAGTCTTACTTCAACCTCATGCAGGGCATAGCCAACCGTGTGTCGGTCAAGGAGGTCAATCAGGCTCTCCGAGAGATAGCAGGAGACAACAAATTCGTGGTCTTCTCGGTTCTTCCCAACAATGACAGTGTTGATTCTCCAACCGAGTTCGACATCTCCATTCTGCTGGCTCAGATGGTGAAGGGATAGGCTTTGTTTTTCGAATAAAACCTTGCGGAAAAACGAACAATGCTACGATGACCAACGAACAATGTTGCGATGGTCAATGAACAATGCTGCGATGGCCAACGAACAAAGCTTCATTTTCGCATTAATAATGGTTTGTTTTCAAGGATTCATAAGTTGTTGTTTATTAGATTAATACATTGTTTTAGCGGGAAAGACATAGGGGTTTCCTTAGGGAAAGCAAGTGAAGAGTAGGTAGGAGTTGGCAAATATGTCAAGCCACGTGAAAGGAGAGAGGAGTGAATCCCTTGTGGACTCACTCCTCTCTCTTTGTCTTTTCTGTTGGCATAAACACTCAATCTGTCAGCCAAAACAATTCGTTCACCGTTTTGCCAAAATAGGCAGATAGTTTCAAGGCCAATTCAGTGCTTGGCACAAATTTGTTGTTTTCAATGGCGAATATCGTTTGTCGGCTCACGCCTATAGCCTCTGCCAGTTGTGCCTGACTGATACGCTTGATGGCACGCTCCACTCTTAGATTATTGTCCATCATTGTGAGATTTGATCCAGTTAATAAATAGAGATCCCTTGAAAATGATGAGATACAGCAATGTGAGAATGATTGGGTTTATGAATATTTGGATATACACCATGTATGTCTTGTATTCTGAGAACTCTAACAACCTGACACCAATATTTGTGAAAGGAAAATAGATCAGTGCGGTAATGAACCCTATGATTGCGACAACAAACACCGAGCGAGATCTGATGTACTCTATATATTCATCCTCTTGCTTTTCTCTGGACAGGCAAACCAGGAATAACGCAGCGGAAGGAAGAATGAATGATAAGAATAATGTAGGCTGTATCATCCAGTCTGGCATTTCTACGCAATTCTCGCTATCTAAGAGAGCCCGTATAATAATGGTTATCCACCAGATGAGGGAAACCGCTGCAAGCCACCAGCCTGTCTTTTGACACCAGTAGGGAAAAAGGAATGTTCTTGTTTTCATACGCATCTAATTTGATAAGTTTGACATGCTTTTGTTAAAGTATAGTGGTGCAAAAGTAAAGTATAATTTACATTTATCCAAATTATTCTTATGTTATTTTTCCTTTTTTCTCAATTTTAACCTTTATTTAAATAAGAATAGGGCAATCATGCCTTCGGATGTCATGTTGGGCAACATGGCATGTAGGGGTTTTCTTGTTGCCTGCATTCACATGAAGATGTATCAGCAAAAGGTGTGTAAATCCTTGCATATTTTCTGTTTGAGATGAAAATAGGAAGGAAATACTACAATATGGTGTGTAAAGGACTGTCATCGTAAGAGAATTTGTATTACCTTTGCAACATGAATGCTGTACCATGTCGTTTGACGCATTTTGTTTGAAACAGATAACCACATGATAGACTACAGCCATGCCAGATTCGGCATGCTGCTATCAACATGAAGATATGAACAGAAAAAAAGAAATCATCCGCACCAGTGTGGTCGGAATAGTAGCCAATGTGTTGCTCGCTGCCTTTAAGGCAGTGGTCGGTGTGCTTGCCGGCTCAATAGCCATCATTATGGATGCTGTGAATAACCTCAGTGATGCGCTGTCGTCAGTCATCACCATTCTTGGAACAAAACTGTCCGAACGGCCAGCCGACCGTATGCATCCTTTTGGATATGGAAGAGTGGAGTATTTTTCAGCCATCATCATCTCGGTGATTGTCCTTGTGGCGGGCATCAGTTCGTTGGTGGAGTCTGTGAAGAAGATATTTAGTCCTACCCAGCCGGACTATACTCCATTGACACTTGTCATCATTGCTGTGGCCATCGTAGTGAAGTTGGTGTTAGGTCGCTACGTGAAGGGGAAGGGCAAGCAACTGAAAAGTGATGCGCTTACAGCCAGCGGGGCAGATGCGCTCTTTGATGCTGTCATCACTTTGGCAACATTGGTTTCAGCCGTCATCACGCTCATGTGGAATGTTTCCATTGATGGTATTCTGGGTACAGTCATTTCGTTGGTCATCATCAAGTCGGGTGTGGAGATGCTGAAGTCACCTATCAATGAGTTGTTGGGAAGTCGCATATCGGGTGAGTTGGTCACTCGCATCAAGGAGGAAGTGATGGCTTTTGAGGGTGTGAATGGTGTGTTTGACCTGATTCTTCACACCTATGGACCTGACACCATGATAGGTTCACTGCATGTCAGTGTGAGGGATACCACCTCTGCATCAGCCATTCATCTGCTGGGTCGTAGAATCTCGGAGCGACTCTACGGCAAGTTTGGAATCATCGCTACAGTTGGGTTCTATGCCATCAATACGGGAGAGACGATTGTGGCACAAATGCAACATGACGTGATGAACCATGTGCTCGGTTATGAAGGTATCCATTCTGCACATGCTTTCTTTGTGGACTTGTCGAGAAAGATCATCACCTTTGACATCATGCCGGATTATGATGTGGAGAATGATGAGGAGTTGTGTTCTTCACTGGTTGATTTCCTTCTGGGGTATTATCCCGATTATACATTCAACATTGTTGTTGATCATAATTTCAGCGAGGAATAGGGATGTAAGACAGAAATATTTCTCTGGAGATGTTCTTTTCTGTGTGCTATTGTATAGTAAGGATTGTGGAGGAGTAGAAAGAGTGTTTTCATTTTCCTCGTGAGGAAGAATATTTACCTCACGAGGAAAATAAGATTGTCTTGCAGGCTATCATTTAGTGTATTAGTCCATCACTTTTTCAGCCATTCGTTTGCCAGCGTCGTATGCGCTTTGTAATTCTTCTGCGAAGTGCTCTTCATGCCATTGGTCGTGCGACTGCGCCATCGCCTCTGAGAACTCAAAGCGGCTATAGTCTTTCACTTGTTTAGTGCTCTTAGCAAGGATGCGGTCTGGTTTTTCATAAAACATGCCAAGAAGCCATTCGTTGTGTTGGCACATATTTTCGATGATGTCCTGGTTTTCTTCGCCTGCATTCATGGTATAGATAATGGCAGAGGGAATATTCTTTTTGGGAGGATTAGTGCTGAAGTTCTCATAGCTGAGCCATGGGAAGGTGATGCGCTCAATGAAACATTTCGTCTGTGCAGTCACATCTCCATAATAGACAGGTGAGGCAAATACCATGCCATCAGCATAGGCCGCTTCTTGCAATATATCTGTGATGCCATCCTTGCGACCACAGTAGTCATGAAATTTAGTGCCTTTCACCTTGCAAGCCATGCAAGCATAGCAACCGTGGAAATCGTAGTCGTAGAGACGGATATGCTTTACCTCTATTTCACTACTTGTGTCCTGTACGCCTTTGGTGAATGATTCAACCATCTGTGCGGTATTCATGTTTTTGCGAGGACCGCCATCAATTATAAAAATCTTTTTCATCATCTTTCTTATTTGATATTTTTACCTGATATTCTTGCTTCTTCCTCTTTCCCTTTGCCCAATACCTTGCCCATGTTCTTTATGCCAACATTGTCCCAAGTATCATACAAGGTGAGTGATAAATCAACCTTATCTGATGAAGTTCATTCCTTGTGGACGCTCACGTTCAGGCTTGTTTGGGTTGGCTGCAATGCTCTTCAGCATCCATGCCATGTTTTGAGCCATGGAGCGCATGGTCTGCATGCCTTCTCTGTCGAGCTTAGCCTCACCAGGGCTTGCACCATACACAATGTTCCAGTACTGTGAGGTGACTACGGGCATGTTTGTCATTGGGAATGGCATGTTGAGCGTTTGGAAAGCCGATGTGGCACCGCCTCTTCTGCACACGCACACCCCTGCCGCTGGCTTGTACTCCAGTTTGTTGCTGGCTGAATAGAACATGCGTTGCATCAGCGACAGCACTGCTCCATTGGGCTGTCCGTAATAGACTGGCGAACCAACCACCAGACCATCTAATTGCTCCATCTTCTGAATGATGTCGTTGCAGATGTCATCGTCGAAAATACATTTGTTCAGTCCACCCTTGCACGCATTGCATGCCACACAACTACGCACAGGATTTGTGCCGATATTCACTATTTCCGTTTCAACACCTAATTTTTCCAATTCCTTGGCAGCCTCATTCAGAGCCGCAAAGGTATTCCCGTTATTACGTGGACTTCCATTTATTAATAAAACCTTCATTGTATTTTTCTCGTTTGTGTTTGTTGCAAAAGCTTCCAGAGAGTTGGTCAGCATCATGGCACCAGCTGCTATCCCCGCTTTCTTTATAAATTCTCTTCTGTCCATTTTAATTTGGTTTTGATGTACAAATGTACTAATAATCACAAACTTGCACAAATCATTTGGATGAAAAATATCTTCTCTTTACACTTTTTTCAAATTAGGGAACTCTTTATTTGCATCCTATGGGGACAGTGGAAGAAATATGAAAAAGCAAGAGGGTGTGTCAAAATAGGCACATCCTCTTATTTGTTTTTTTACAGGCACGGCATGGAAAGATTCTTTCTATGCCGCTTTTTTGATGTAAAATCTGTCACAAGCACCCACGAAGCCGCATTTTGCGT
>Ga0209510_1000723_pt1 | contig 42430 bp, 58 predicted proteins | sample BiotimSIPDNA_FD_185749 | JGI IMG/M metagenome (GOLD analysis project Ga0209510, IMG submission 185749) | Anaerobic biogas reactor microbial communites from Washington, USA - Biogas_R1 time_0 SIP DNA (SPAdes) (version 2) | ecosystem: Engineered > Bioreactor > Anaerobic > Unclassified | place...
GTCCTTCATCATCTCTTTGAGATTAAACTTTTTTTGAACGTCTGCCTTTGGCTTGCTCAAATCTTTTCCCTCCTTTTCTGATCTGTTTCCACGCTATCCTCGCGAGCTTTTCCGGGTACTCGCCCCAGGCCAGCTCGTCGTTTTCTATCGAATTCGTTCTCGCCTTGATGGTCTGCGCGAAAGTCGCACACGCATAGACCTGTTCCCACTGATCGAAGAGCGCCCACGCTTGAGCGAGAGCCACCCACGATTCACGGAGCCAGGGACACTCGGCCACAGACTTCAGCATCCATTCAATGACTTCTCCCGCATCGACTGTCTTGTCTTGCTTGTGTCTCTGCATGAGAGCCTGCGAGATATACCGCATTGAGAGCGCCCGGAGCTGTTCAATAACGAGCGTGTTCTCGCCTTCCTTGATCTCTTTGGTGAGGTCGAGGTGCCTCTTGGCCTCTTCGATGGCCTCTTCAAATCTGTTATGCATCATCAGTTCTCTCGCACGAAGCCATGAAAGACGTTGATCTGTGGGATCTTCGGAGACGGCCTTGTCGATGAGTTTCTGATACTCTCTAGGTTTCGAGAGATCCTGATAATGCCAGCTGTGAATGTCTTCGCAATAAACTTCCAGAGTCTCGCCATTCCCATGCCATACCAAGATTTCGTGAATGGGAGACTCCCAGTGATAACCGTGTCTGACGTGAATCTTCCACTGGTACATTGAAGTCTTTGGTTTCGTGCATTTCTCATCGAACCAGCTGAACACGAACGGCCAGCGAACGAGAGTGGCCTGCGGGTAAAGCCGAAAGATTCTCTCGACCTTCTCTCTCCAGCCCTTCTCCATTACTTCGTCTAAATCAATGCACAAACATACGTCGAAGTCTTCAGGTACATTCTCAAGAGAGATGTTTCTGGCTACATCGAATCGCCACGGTTCGATCTCTGCATGAAAGACATTGACCCCACGTTCTTTGAGAAGTTCAACCGTGTTGTCGGTCGAACCGGTGTCTGTAACAAAAACTCCATCCGCTTCAGCGATGGAGTCATACCATCGAGGCACGTGTTTAGCCTCGTTCTTTGCGATCGCGTAAACTGCGACCTTCAAGTTATCCCCTCCCTGAGTGTTACACGTCGTCGTTCCTTTCTATCTCGATCAATGCGACCGTTCCGGTGTAGTACGCCGTGCCATCTGGTGCGCGCAAAGCCTGATTAAATTGGCAACGCTGCTCACCCGCGGTGTCGGCAAAGACCACATAGAACCTGCCCTGATACTGTGAACCATCTTCCCGGTACATCGGGAATGTGAGAGTCATCGGGTTTGCGACGGTCGGCTTCGCTTTCAGGAAGTCGTAGAGCTTCGAGACTTCTCTCTGGGTGGCCACTCCGTTCTCATCCCATGTGAGCAAGAAGTATTGAAACGTCGAACCTTGCTCGGTGTCCCACTTGTCAACGATTTCGCCTGATTCCGCGTCTGTCTCGGTTGGAGCGTTCGGAGAATAGAGCCAGTTCTCGTAGTCTTTAGGTTTGAGCTGTATCACTTCACCGCCGTATTCGAGGCTAATCATAGAGATCACCACACTTTATCGTGATTGATTCAGTTCCGTTCAGGTAATCCAGAGAAGCGTCGGGGTCGATATGACAGACTCCGAGGTATTCGTTGCTTGAGTCTCTTGAGTTCGAAACTTTGAGCCTGAATTTCTTGTCTCTGTATTCTTCCAGCACATTGTCCTGAGACTCGATCAAATCTTTGTTGACTGTGACCGTGTACGTCTTGTTACCCGCGACTTTGAGCGGTGCACCGTCAACGTTGACGTAGCCTGTCTTTTCTTCGTTCTCTGTGACTGTGAGATCTACCAGAGCGGGTACTGTTTCGACGGTTCCTGAGGCTTCGAGATATTCCAAATACGTCAAAGGTTCCTGATACTTGACCGCAAGACTATATTCAACCTCAACCAACGCTTTGCGGCGTGGGGCAGTCGTAAATGTAACCTTAGTAGTAGTCACGGTTACATCTGTATCTTCAAGACCATTTACAAATGCCTTAATGCTTGCAGTTCCATTCGGGGTTTCAGTGAGTGTAAATTCGGTTGTATATCCATCACCAACAAAAACATCGACCTGTTTGGCTTGATGAAGGTCTAGCATTACGCCGTCTTTATCAGTAGCAAAACCAACACCCGCACCAATTTCTGTGGTTTCAGGAATTAGAAGCATATACAGAACTTCATGGTCTCCATCCGCGATGGTTGCTGTGCAGGTGGTGCCAGATACGACTCCTGCCACACCACCCGTGACTTCACAATCGCCTTTTCCGACTTTTGAGAGCGTTGCGGTGTTGCTGGCAAAAGTAACGGTTTCTTTGTGCCAGCGTCTCAGCAACTTCCAACCATTGTCATAGTATATTTCATCTCTTGCTTCTGAATTGCCGTAAAGCTCATAGTCCAAATACATTGAATCATTCATAGATTCACCTCCGGTAGAGGTTCAAGATATTTGCGTTAATAAACAAAAACAGCCTATTGTAGGCTGCTTCGTTTGTTTTTTTTACACTTTACGTCATTATGCGGTAAGACGAGTAATTATTCAGATTCCAATAGAAAGGCCCTGCATTCGAGCTGTTATTCCAATTGCTGCCCTGTTGAAAGCAGGTTCCTTCAATCACAGACCAAACTTGTATGTTAATGTACCAAAATTGTTACAAACCGCGGAAAACCATTAAACCGTAGGAACAAAACAGGCGCGCGCCCCGACGTTCCGATGCCGATAAGCAAACGAATAATACAGATGCCAATAGAAAGGCCCCGCATGCGAGCCGTCAATCCAACGGCCGCCCCGTAGAAAGCAGTTCGTAGTATAAGCTGCCGGAGTATATAGATAGTCACACACATACTTGCTTGCAGACGGAACATCGGTTTGAACGCTTTTTGGCAGGAACAGACCTTTCGAGTCCTGAGTCCAGTAAAAGTCTTTCAGATAACCGTTTGTCAATGGAGGTGAACACGGTATTTGTGTGTATCCACTTAGGGTATCGTTGTAAGGTCTATCTGGAGCTACATAAAACCCATCAGACTTTATACCACCACCGTCTGTGAACTCCCACATATTACCCCACCAGTTTTCAAGTCCGAATAGCGAGACTGCTTCAAGGTTGGTTCCTCCTGTGTCCACAGCTCCTAGTAGTGCTGTTGCACCAGTCAATTCAGATTCGTTCCCTGTTCCAGATGCTTTTCCGGTTATGCCCTGCCCCACTGTCGTTTGAGCGTCGAAATCAGCATATTTAATTAGATATAGCAGATTCACCATTCCGGCCTGTTTAAGATCAACCAATCCCCAACCAGTGCCTCTGTTCTCTGCCATAGTACGAAACTCCGGTAAATTCTGGTTAGTTTTTGGCTTTCTTCCGGAGACGGAACGTAACATATGGTCTGGAAGGTCGAGAGTAGCTATCTGTATTGGATTCGAACCGTCTGATGCGTCTTCTACCCATGAGCTGTCTGATATTTTTTGAACAGTACCTTCATATGCGCCTAGATATATTTCTTCGAGTGTTTGCCCGCCGGTTACAAAACAGTCAAACGGTACAAACCCGGGCAGCGGTTCAGGTGAAAAGTACATTCTGACTTTTTTGTCTTCCGGCGAGTAATATGTAAAATAATAGGCTTTCTTGAACCTTGATACCACATCACCGGCTGTACCATCTTCAACAAATCCCGCATCGCCAAAAGATGCTATCCAATTTCCGTCACTATCAAGAGTCATTCTTTCTATACTTGCAAACGGTTCAATAAGATCAAAGTCATCAGAATCCATCCCTGCAGCTTGACCTATCCTGGTAAGCTCCGAAGAACTGTCGCTGAGATCCCACTCCACACCATATGCATCGTCTGGGATATTGTGAGCTACCAGCTCTCCTATTCTCGCTCCAACAAGGCCAGAGTGAGAACCATAAAAGTGAGGAGTATAACCGCATCGACCTTTGTTTGTGCGATTCAGCATCCTTGTTTGAACTTCCTGTTCTGTGAGTTCTTCTATGCTAAGACTCGTCTTTTTCTTCTGCCATTTTCTGTATGCCATAGTATCCCTCCTGAAAGAACGAAGGGGCCGAAGCCCCTCCGTCAGAGAGTTTTTTCGTCGTCGATTACTTCTTTCGTTCCAAGACTCTTCACGATAGCCTCTTTCAGTTCTTCGAGTACAACGTTCGTAGCAATGCATTGGAGAGTGACTTTGTTGTTCTCAATGAACTTGTCCGACTCGATCGTAATTGGACCCTTGATCGTGGTTTTTGTCGGATTCTCAAACTTTGCAAGCAGCTTTCCGTTACCGTCGTACAGTTCAATCTCATAAACAATGTTCATAGCATCACCTACGACGTGATGTCGGTCGGAGCGCCCACTATCTGCATCCTGAGAGTTACCTGAGCCTTGTTGCTGGTACTGAAAGTTGCGGAAATAGGTCTGACATACTTGTACTGCTTTCCAAACGCTTTACTAGTTCCGCTGTTGTTAAACAATATCTTCATACCGATTGTAAACCAGTCGGTAGCAAGGTTCGCAGACACAGTGCTTCCGTCGATGGACTTCTTCAGGTACGCCGAACCGTCATTCGTGGACTTGAGCGTGGTTGAGCCGGTGCTATCTTTGTGATTATTGAACCATTCGTTGAGCGCGTACTTGTTTGACGCAACATCTGCATCGTTGATGTCAACTGTGATTGAGAACTCTGGCAGATTGATTGTGTCGTCGCCTTCTTCGATCGAATTGAACACACCTTGAGGGGCGTAGCCTTCTGCCGGAGCGTCTATGACAGGTTCGGGCAGTTCCGGAACGTCGGCATACCCGGTGATGGTCTGGGTAAATGGTGTTGTTGTCGTCGCATCAAAAAGCGAGATGGTCACGTGTTTCTTTCTAAGATATGGTCTTCCCATGAGAAGTTCCTCCTTTACTCGATGAATTCGTAGTACACGGTGATTGCGCGCACCGCGTAGTTGCTGATTGCCGATTGCTGGGAGAGTTCGTATCTGGAGATCTGAAGCTCTCCAACTTGAGTGTGTGCCGCCGGAGGCTCGCCCTCTTCAGGCGGCGTGTAACCCACATAGTCCATGACGGGGATCGCGCCGGCGCCTTCTATCGCCGTTGTGAGAGTGCCAATGACAGTGTCAAGCGTCGCAACGCTTTTGCTGTGTACCAGGAGCTGCGCAAAATCATATTGATACGCTTTCTTTTCATCCTGCCTCCTTCCTAGAGATGTCTGAAGTTCGATGAAGGTGTCCTCCGTCATGTTCTCGTTCTTTCGATCTATGTACCATGTCCCCGAGCTGTATTTGGCTGAGAAGTACATTCTCAGAGACGCTTGAATGTTGCGATAGAGAGTGGCCGTCAATGTGCCTCCCTCCTTTTCTTTTCGATCCAGGCTTCGATCCTGGAGCGAATGAATTCAGGGGCTTTCAGTCTCCAGTCTTCGAGTGTCCTGCGGACGAATCCCGCGCTCGCTGCTTGACCATACTCGACATCAAAGATATATTCCGTGTTGTTGTAGATGTGATAGGCCATAGCGTTTGCGATCTCTTCCAGATTCCAGTTACCTCGAAGATTCCCGGTTACGACAGGCGAGTTGAGTTTCAAGTCTGCAAGTATTGCCAGTGCAAGATCGCGAACAACAAACTTCGCACACTCAGGGTCCATCTTCGCAGCGAGAATCTGAAGGTATCTGTTCAGTTCATCCACATTGGAGCGTATGTGTGCATCTCGATCGCCGTACTGTTTCATGTGGGATTAACTCCGAGAACGAAGTAGCCCTGCTTGATCTCCAGCACGTCGATGCGGTAGTCTGAACTGTTGATCTCCAGTATGTCTGATACTGAAACCTGAGTCGTGAGAATGACCTTCAGAGACTCGAGTGTAAGCTTGCCGTTGCTGCTGGATATCTGGTCCTGTCTCCATGTGCCGATGTAGCCTGTCGTTTCCGTCTCCGTTCCGTATGTCGTTGTTTGCAGGCCTGTGAGCGGATCGATCGCGACTGTGGGATTCGACTTGATAGTGAACGAGGTCTGAGGCAGCTTGTCAATGAAGGCAGGATTCAGGGTCGCGAACTTGCTAAACATAGCGGACTCTCCTGTACCTGTTGAGAGCGTTGAGAATCTTCTGAGAATAGCTACTTTCGTATGTGACCGAAGCGCCTTCGAGACTCTGAGACTTGATACCGGATATCTCCAGCATCTGGTGATCCACCATGTCGCAGGCCGTGAGTTGGAGAGCCGAGGGGAGATCTTCGTCATCGTCGTACCCACAGACACCCTTGATCTCTGCTTCGACCGCCGAGATTATCGCCGTGAGTTGAGTATCTTGAGTCGAGCTTGTGATTCCCCTGAGTGCTTTGTATTGCGTCAATGTCAGGAGTGCCATATAGCACCTCCAAAAAGGGGCCGTCTAGGCCCCTTCGTTAATATTCGAACTTGAATAGATATACCTCGACAGTAGGCACGCCGTTCGTAGCTACTGCGTTCCAGGTGACTTTCACCGAAATATAGCCTCCCGACTTCAAAAACTGGAAGGTTTCGAGTGGCCCGAGCAGGAGACTTGTGGTGTCCGTGCCGGTGAGCGTAGTGCTCAGCGATCCTTTTGATGCACCTCCAAAGTCGCCCGGGAGAATTTCAATAACTATACTGGTGGCGTAAGCTGTGGGCGAGGCATCAGAGAGCTCAGGATCGATTCCAAACATAATACCTATCCGCGGCGAGTCATATGCGAAATTGAATGTACAGGCGTATGTGTCCGTCGAGACGTTGGTCGAGGTCGTAGCCACCAGCGTGAGGGAAGTCATGCCGCTCAGGTCAAACTCCACGAAATCGAGGCCCGTAACCTCAACCGGCGTGGCCGTGATGGTCGTGCCAAAAGTAAGCCCTCCGACCAGGAGGGCGATAACAACAAGCAGGGTTGCAAGTTTTCTCATGATGTCACCTCTTAAGCCTTTGCCACAAGAAGATCGACGAGGCAAGTGGGCTGAACGACTTTGCGGCCGTACACGTAGAGTCCCTTGATCGCGTCCGCGAACATCTTCTCGACTCTGTACGCCTCGGTCTTGTTGACCTGACCGGCGAAGCTGATGGCCTCTCTGGTCCCGGCAAGGACGTGGTAGTCGGTGCCTCCGGCTGCGATATCGAGGTTGTTGGACCAGAGCACAGAGAATCCGGCGACTACGGGGACGACTCCTGTGGCCATGTAGTTCTGCCATGCCTGCTTGTAGTCGTCATCCTTCAAAAGGACTCCGTGATACCAGGGCGGAATGACTATCCATCTGCCCTCTCTGGGAACGTTGTGCTCATCCATCTCGACACCAACATCGACTATGAGGTCGTAGGGGTTTTCATCTCCCGCTCCGTTTCCCACAGAGTAGGCGGCCCCGCCGTCGTCCATCGTTATGCCTGCGTCTCCGTGAAGACCCGCGACATCCTGGTCGATCAGGTCCGCAAGAGCGTATGCCGCTCTGGCCATAGCTTTATCCATGAGCGTCACGTTCGACTGGGCGGCGTCCACGTCATCGACGTAGAAGTTGTAATAGTGGAGCTGGTCGATGAGCAGGAGCTGTTGGGCGGAATCGAGCTGGTCGGGATCCGCGATCGCGACGTTTTTAACGTAAGGCTTTACTGTAATGTTGCCTATCTGGTTGATTCTAACTGTATCTCCGGCGGCTTTAATCTCGCCTTCGTAATCTGTATTCACGAGTTGCTTGAACACGAGATTCTTGTCGAGATGCCGCATGAGTCTAGTGCTCCATATCTCGGGAATAAAGTTGTCAATTGGCATTGCTTTTCACCTTCCTTAGAGTTTGATTTTTCCTTCTTCGAACAACTTGTTGAACTTGGCTGGGTCTTTCTTGGCCATTTCCCTCGCCTGCTCGCGGGTTATCATTCCCGGCGCGGGATCGGGGTTGATGGGATCTCGACCGTTATTTTTGAGCAGTTGCTCCGTGAGCGCTTTTTTGTAGCTCTCCAAAGCCTGCTCATACGCCGTGAGTGTCTTCTCCGTGCTCTCCTCGTCAGAACCGATCAGGTTGTCGACTATGTCAACAGGGAGCTTCTTTTCGGTGAGCTTCTTGATGGCAAGATTCTTGAGGCTTTCCTTCTTTCTCGCTGCCGATTCTTCGTTGAGTCGGGCTTCCAACTCCCTGATCTTCTTCTGTTCTGGAGTTTCGGTAGGATTTAGCGTCTTGAGCTTCTCTTCCACGATCTTGTCGAGGTTGTTGCTCTTCCAGGTCTCGATCCCCTTTGTGACGTGAGAATCGCGGTAGCTTTTCAGCACGTCGTTTTTCTCGACAAATTCACCCACATTGTCTTTGGTGACGGTCGCCAACGGGTTGAACTTCGTCGTGAATTCCTTGACCTCAGGTGCTTCGAGGTTCTTGCCTATCAGTTCCAATGCTTCTTTGAGTTCCATATATATCTCCTGTCCCTCCGAGTGCCATATGCCCTCAGAGTGTTGTAATTAAAAATCGTGATTTTCTCTAAGACCTTTCTAAATTTCGCTCACTATCCCTCCTTTTGCTGTCTCTTCCATTCACTGTATGTTATGTAATCGCTTATCCCCTTACCCTGAATCATTCTCGTGCGAGGTTCGCTGCCCTCGAAGATCTCTATTGCAGCGCATCTGCAATTACAATCCTCGCTCGCTATGCCAAACATTCCAGGAGCTTTGGTTGTCATGCCCCGAACGTGAAAGTATCCATCTTTGTCATCTATCTGACCATCAAGTTCGCCGTGGGTGTCGCGAGTCTTATTATCAAGGGTGGCCACCCACATCCTCTTGACATCGACTCCTTTTTCTTTCAACCTCTGGTGTGCTTCGAGTTGCGCCTGTTCCTTACACCTGTGACTCTCGGTCCAGACTATTCTCTGGGCTTTCGCATAGTTCCCTTCGAGCGCTTCCTTGAGCCGTTTGGCCGTGTCGAAGTAGCTCTCACCTTTTATCAAACCTTGCGTGACTTCCTGGCGGATGCGCCAGAGGATCTCCTGTCTGTTCTTTTCGAGGACTTCGTTCAGGGTCAGGCCAGACACCGGATTTTGAATCGCTTTCTTGATGAAGTCTTTCGGCAGTACGTACCATCTGAGGTTGATTCCTGTCGCCTGTTCTGCAAGCCAGCCCATGCGGTTGTAGCCTTCAAAATAAACCTCAGATAGAAGAGTCAGGACCTCTTTCGCCTGGGTACGCGAGAGATCGAGAATCGCGGCGTCGAGATCTTTCTGCATCTTTCGAAGCCGGTCGTACTTCTGCATCTCGGCCAGTGTGAGTTTGCCACCTCTCGAGAAAGTCTTGTAGTATTTCTCGAGTTCCTCTTTTGTGACCTTGAGCGACTCGCGGTAGGCTTTCTCCAGTTCCTTCAACTGCCGCTTCGTGAAGCCGTCGTACCATCGCTCGAAGTCGTCGAAAGCGCCCTTAGTTGTTAGCGCCATCTTCCTCATCCTCTTCGAGGTTTACCGGCGGGTAGTAGCTCATTTCTTTCTCTCTCTGCTCGTCCATCATTTTGATGACCTCTTTCGGATCGTCGATGAACGAAGCGAGGGAGTATAGAATCTCATCCGGCACGATGCCCTTGAGCGCGGCGAGGATCTGAGCGTCTTTCTCCAGACTGACGGGAAGGTTTCGAGTGAACCTCTGCGTGACATTCAGCCAGTCGAAGTTGAACGCCGGAGCCGAGGCCAGGACCTTGAACATTCTCTGATTGCTCGCCGAGAACTGTCGCTCTGTCGTGATGCACTTGTTCTCAAGCGACAGGAGCTTGTACTTTCTCGACTCGCCCGAGATGTCGCTGGTGAATTCTTTGTCGGCGAAGTTGACAGACTTGGAGAATCTGAGAATGTTGGCTTCAAGTCTGTTCAGATGTGAGTCTATCGCAGCAACATTTATATTTTTCTCGATAAAGGCAAGATCCGCGCCTTCGGGGAGATTGAAAGCCCCCGTGCGCTTCGCAACCTCCACAACTTCCCTCGTGATGTCGGCACCTATCGCCTTCATGTACGCCAGCCTCCATTGCTCAAGCTCGGAGTCGAGGTCTGACTCTTTACGGTCGTAAGCGTCTATGAGACTGAGAACCTTCTCAGAGTCACCCAGACGTTCAAGGTTGTTTGGGTACTCGATCAGAGGAACATAACTGAAGAAGTGAGTCTGCGGATTAAGTTTTTCCGTGTCGTCCAGGACGTAGCCATTCTCGGTCTTGGTGTAGTATGTTACCTTCTCTTTGTCATACCACTCGACCCGTTCCCTTGTTTCTGTCGAGCCGTCAGGTTTGACATACTCCATATCGTAGTATCTGAGAGCGAACTGGACCTCGTCGATCGAGCGGTCCATCACCCAGATGCATTCCCAGGGCCAGGTGTTCATAGCGCGGATCTTCGCCTCGGTATCGACATACAGAAGTCTCGCGGCCGTGCCACAGATCGTGGCCAGCTTCACGGTTTCCGAGTCGAGAAGTTCCAGCCGGTTTCTCAACTCGAAGTCCTCGAAGTCTTTCGAGTTCGCTTCGTACACTGTCGGGATCCCCATGAAGTACCCGACCTTCGTGTCGATGATCTCCGAGAAGAAGTCGTTGTTCAGCTTTCTGTTTATCTTCGTGTCGTCCGCGACCGAATATGAGCGCGTGAAGATAGGGACACCGGCCTCGGACGCTTTGTATCTCTCATACAGGCTCTTCATCGTCTCATGTCTGCCGCTGTGTTCATCTATGAGATCCGTGATTATCTGTGAAGTTACTTCACCGTTGATTCGTATGAGTTCGCGAATTGTGTTAAGGTCCATGATTTACCTCCACGCCGAGTATCCGGCTGTGATTTTGCGTCTCAGTCTCACAGGTTCGATCGCATATCTAAGTGCCGCGATCGCGTCGTCTTTGAATTCGATCGGTTCATCCAAGACATTGCCGTCTTTGTCTTCTTTGTAGCTGTATTGCTGAATCTCAGCAAGCAGGTTTGGGCACTTCTTCGAGATGTGGATCTTGTGTCTCTTGAGCCAGTCGATACCATCTTTCACAGAACCTTTGCCCTTGACCGAACCGCTGATTCTGAAACCAGACTGCTGAAACTCTTTGATTCTCGCGGGTTCGGCTGAGTCCGCTATGAGCTGCGAACGCTTGTCGATCATCCTGCCGACTTCCTGAATGAGTTCCGCGTTCGTGAGCCCTTTCTCGTACAGCTCGTCGAAGACGTAGAGTTCATCGTCTTTGAATCCCACACGAACGAGAGCCGAGGGATGATTGAAGCCAAAGTCGAGGCCCTGATAAACAGCGTCAAAGTCTTGCTCTTTGTAGGGAATGTCTTCGAACACGTAGTTGTGGAAGACGAGGTTTCCGAGAACACCCCATTCACCGAGTCCGTATATCTGATAGTACGTGTGATCCTGATTTTTCAAGTCTTCTATGACTTTCTTATATTCGTCGTCCAGGAAACGATTGTCTTTGTACGTCGATTTGTGGATGACACAGTTCTCTTTCGGTTCATCGAAGAAGAAAGCCTTCAACCAGCTCAAAGCCGACACCGGATTGAATGTCATTGTGATTTGCAGCGGCCATTGAGTCTTGCCCCTGAGTCGCAAGTCAAGCTGCTGGAAGTCTTCCTGCGTGATCTCGCTCGCTTCTTCGACCCAGATGTCCGTGATACCCGCGATCGACTTGAGCTTTTCCACGTCGTCAAGACCGGTGAAGATGACTTGATTGCCATTCAGACAGCCGATCTCCATGTCGGACTTGTTGACTTTGAAAAGTCCGAGAACCTTCCATACCCTGAGAATCCCCATGATAAGCGCGAACGTCGAATGCCGGTTCGTCTTTGCGACCTTCCTGACTATGAGAAACTTGTGACCTTTCTCCTTCATTGCACGAAGGACGAGTCTCTGGGCGATAAACATCGACTTGCCCGAACCTGCGCCACCGTAGAAGATCTCGTAGCGCGAGCGGTTGTCGAGATACGGTTTGAAAGCCTTGTTGAATATGCGGGTGTGAATTTTAATCGCCATCTTCAACCACGTCCACAGTGATGTCGAGGCTGCCAGAGTGAGCCATCTCTTGCTTGTCTGTCTGGCCGAGGTACTGTTTACCGAGCCAAACTAGCATTGTGTTATTGCCTTTTTCTGCGGCCTTCCACTGTAACCGCCTTAGAGACATCTTCCCGTTGTCCATTCCGTTTTTATATATGCGACAAAATTCTTTGTCTCTCTGAAGAGTCCTTGTCGATATGCCAAGAATCGAGCTGATTTCTTCTTGTGTACACTGAATATAGGCCAGCTTCTCGACAAGCTCATAGTCTATTTTCTTTTTCGGTCTGCCAGCCATAAAATCACTTCCTCATCAATTGAGCTTTCTTGCCTGTGAATTCTTCCCAACGCTTTACGATTACATCGCAGTATCGCTCGTCAATTTCTATCATGTAGCAGATGCGGTTGAGCTGTTCACAAGCTATGAGTGTTGAGCCTGAGCCGCCGAATAAGTCGAGTACCAAATCCGCTTTGTGGTTTTGAATAGCGCGTTTTGCCAACTCCACCGGCTTCTGTGTGGGATGGTATTCATTCACCAACGCTCTGTCAACGTCCCACACCGTTACTTCGTTTTTCGGCCCACACCAATTTACCGTCTTTCCTTTTTTGTAGCAATAATAACAAGGCTCGTGCTTTTGTTTGTACTGTGCCGACAACGCGCCGAATTGTGCATGGTTTTTATTCCAAACTATCTCACAACGAATGACCCAATCTGCGGCTGCGGCTGCGGCTGCTATCCCTTTCACCCCTGCGTGCCAAAGATACAAAGCCGCTTCGTTCGTCGAGAAATCGCGTGCCATTTTGCAGCAAGGCTCGTACAAATCGGTGGTATCATCGCCCGCTAATTTGTTTCGTAGTTTAGTGCCGCCATCGTAATTCACCCCATAAGGCGGGTCAGTGAACACCATATCCGCTTTCTTACCATCCATCAGCTTCTCGACATCTTCTTTGATAGTTGAGTCCCCGCACATCAGGCGATGTTTTCCAAGCAGGTAAATGTCACCGCGTTTTGTCACGGGTTCTTCTGTGTTTTCTAATGCAGCGTCTACGTCGAAACCATCTTCTTCAGGTTCTTTGTCGAAAGCTATCAATTCTCCTATCTCATCCAAATCAAACCCAGTCAGCTCTATGTCAAAGTCTCCTGTGTCAATGTCAGTCAATACGTCCTTTAGCTTGATGAAGTCCCACTCGCCAGAGATTTTATTCAAGGCGACATTGAGAGCTTTCTCCTTTGCGTCGTCAAGGTCAACAACCACGACATCGGCTTCCTCTATTTCAAGCTCACGTAATGCCTTGAGTCTCTGATTACCTCCCACAACGAAGCCCGAGCGTTTATTCCAGACAATAGGTTCTACATAACCAAACTCGGTGATGCTTCGTTTTAGTTTTGCAAGCTCTTTGTCGTCAATCTTTCGCGGGTTGTATGGAGCACACTTTAAGTCGGAGACTTTCTTCTTTTCTATCTGCATTCAATCCCTTCTTTCTCTCTCTGATACTCCCGATCCTGTTTGATCCTTCGATTCGCAAACCTTCGCACACACTTCCACGAGCAGAAGTCCAGCCCGTCGAGCTTGTGCCAGTGATGGGTCATATGTGCAGTCTTTCCACATTCGTCGCATTGTATGGCCTGACTCAAAATGACCTCCAATAAAAAGGGAGCCCGAAGGCTCCCCGAACACTGCGTTCTGCCAGCTTTTCTACGTGCTTGGCCGTATCTGGCAAAGTATATGCTCCAAGCAGCTGCGACCATGAGTGGGGCACCCCCCCAACACAGCCGCACCACGTGGGTAACACAAATAAAGGCCGTGGCACGAACGGATTCGAACCGCTACCCTTCCGTTTATGAGACGGATGCGCTGCCATTGCGCTACGTGCCTAGCCTTATAACTTTATTTCCGTGGAATAAACCTGTTCGGCTTTACCAAACCAGCAGTAGTGATTATAGACGACCTGCTGGTGGGCAGAAGTCGCAATTCAGATAATTCATAGCTGCTTTCACAACGGCATCAAAGAGATAGTCTTTCGCCTTTTGTGCCTCCGATAGCTCGTAGTAAGGAACTAAACACGGATGGGTCTTTTTTTCATCGTCTTTAGTCTCCCCATAAACCCAACCATTAGCCAGCCTATATTTCATCCAGCGATCGTGCATTTTCTCTGGTGTGTTATCGGGATGTTCAGACGCATACCTAACGCCATCAATCGCGGAATCTTTTTGCCACTGTGGCGCTAAGTGCCACGGTTGAACGTCTTTACCCTCCGTTGCATTAACATAAGCCCTGTTTACTTCGTGACAAATTGCTGCAACTTGCTCGATAGTTACTTTCATTCGCACCCTCCCTCTAGTAAGTTACTGAGCCTTATTTCACGGGATTAAAGCCGTGTGAGTTTACATGAAAAAAGGCCCTCTCGGGCCCTCTCGGGCCTTCTCAGTTTTTTAGCACTAACATATTTTAGCACACTTGTTTCAAAAATAGCAAGTGGCTGTGGCGTGGGTGAAATTATGCTCCTCTCCACATCTTCCTGGCCAGTATCAACGCAATATGATCGAGTTTTCGCAACGCCTTCACTCTCCAGAACCTCCCTGCGTTGTCACACCCTCTCGGCGCATCGGCGATCATCTGGCCTACCTCTTCAAGTGTCATCCCCTCGGAGTACCTCCACCCCCATGCCCGGCGATCTTCATCCGCGAGAGACTCCATCGCTCCGTCCATGATTTCCAACACCCGGACCGCTGAGGCGTCTTTCGTGATCTTCTCGTTTGGTTCAATGCGGTCCTTCTGGAGGTATATTATGGACGAGGTGGAAAAGATCATACTTTCGGTGTGTCGCTCGATCGTCTCGCGTGAGGCCCAGAGTTTATGGACCTGTTTCGGGGCCAGCATTCGACCCTCCACGACTCGAAAAACGATATCCCACAACGAATCATTCATAGCCCCACTCCTGAATGGTGCAAGGGCCGTCCCCGCGGCCCTCATACCTTCGTTTTCTCTCTGAATCTCGTCTCTTTCTCCATCAGTTCGATCTCTTCCTGAAGCGTGAGATTACTCCGCATCAGTCGGGCGTTCTCTCGTCTCAACTCTTCAGCCTCGCGCTCAAGATCTTCACGGGTGCCGTAACCGAGCATCCCGGAAAGGCAGTACCCCGCGCAAAAACACCCTGAAGCCAGTAGAAATATCCAGATTCCCATTATTCCACCTCCGCAAATTCCCGAATGATCCTGTCGATCTTTCTCGTATTTGGAAACAGTTCGTCATATGGCACTTTGAACAACCTCGCGTAGCTGGCGGCATACGAGAACGATATCCGGTCAATTGCACCGTCCAAGATGCCGCGCGTGAGTTCTTGTCTGATCCTGTGTTTGGTTAGTTGCCCGACGCTCAGACCGGATTCAAAGAAAACTCTGCGGAACACCGTCATGTTGACTCTCTGCATCTCTCTCCTCCGGATTCTCGTTCATGTCGGGCGTGAGCAAGAAGCCGCAGTTCTGGCAGTTCCAGGGGCATTGCTCGACTGCACTGTGCCAGACAGAGCCGCACAGTGGGCAGGTTCGCTTAATCATTTGTGGCCTCCTCCCTTCGATTCTCTCGTTCTTCTTCAGGCCCATAGATTTCGTCAGCTCTTGCCGCTTCTTGAAGTTGTTTCTTTATCCTCTTTTTCTCAAGCCTTTCGGGAGAGGTTACTTTTTCTTTCTGTCTGTTGAGGAATCTGTCAACGTTCTTCATTCCCTGCCTCCTTCTTCTCGAAGTTCACGCACCCGAATGTTTCGTGGAGCAAGAAACCACACTCATTCGTGCTGCAATCGATCATCATTCCGGTGTAATCGACCTTTTCGGGATAGCCGGGCTGTCCGAAGCCGACCTGTTCGTCATCGTAGAAGAACGCCTGTTCGTCCACCTTGTCGTGGGCGCATCTTCCAAAACCTTTGTCGAGTAGCTTCTTTTCACCCTGGATATCGGTTCGACTAGAGAATTTTGGCCATTTCCCCTCTATCGGCTCTCTGCTAAACCACTTGCAGTTCTTACACCTCGCATATTTCAGTTTCTTCGCCTCTTCCAGGAGAGGTTTCATCGACTGAATGAGGATATACTCGGCCATATCGAGATTGTCTTGCTCATCCTGGGTGCGGTTCTGGTTTGCCGACAAATTCTCATAAAGTTCCAGAATTTCTGACAGATCCCGAATTTCTTGATCTTTCATCTTCTATCCCTCCCTTCCCTTGCTCGCTTCACTTGAGAACCCATTCGGATATCTCTTCTCCAGCTTCTCGATGTTGTGTTGTGCGACCTCTTGAAGATTGATATCGAACAGACTTGCCACAGCCGAGACGTACCAGAGAATGTCTCCGAGTTCGCTTTTGAGCCTGTTGGAATCAACCTCGTGGCCGTGGTAGAAGAACTTCTTCAGGAGATCCACGACTTCACCGACTTCACCCACCAACCCAAAGACATAGTTATTGAGCTGGTCTTTCAGTGAAAGTGAGGTGTTCATCGTCCGCTCGGACTTCAACTGGTACACAAAGAAGCTGAGTTTCTGAGCGTTGAAAGCCTGGATTACCAGCTCGTGTTCTTTCTGCTGACCGTGCCGCCAGTAGTCGATAGCGATGAAGAGATCTTCGATGTCTATCCTGTCGATCTCTTTTCCTGCGTCGAAGACCGTGCGGATCTCGTCAACTACGTTAGGATTGAAACCCTGGATCTTATCGCTCATTCGGCGGCCTCCTTTTCAACACCTTGATACACACCGGCTCTGGTATATTTCACATCGAACACTCCTTCTTTGTCAGCATACTTCACGAGTCTATCTCCGACCCACAGCTCGACTTTTGTAACGACAAGCCTACCGGTTTGCGAATGTGCCGCTACCCTCTCGTCGAACACCCTCAACGCATCGGCTATGTCACCGGTGATGTATAGGGAAGGGTCTTTTGGATCGTGACGTATGACTTTTACTGTGATGTCTTCAGTCATTGTTGCCTCCTCTCTTTTTTGTAGTAGCAATCATGGCAGAGAATTCCCTTATGCTCAAACGACAACAATACCGAGGAGAGGTCAAATATCTTTTTTCTGCAACCCACGCAATAGCAAAACATCGGTATGCCGCTTGGTTTGATTGCGTTCTTCATTCCCTCACCCTCCTAACCTGATGTCTCTTCACCCACTTCCTGTCGCTCAGGAAGTATTCGTAGCCCTTCCCGTTGTGCCTGAAGTTCAGAACCGTACACTTCTGGCCGTTGTGGATCACTTTCGTCCCGCGCTTAAGCAGCTTCGAATCTTCTATCGCTTGTATCTCCATCAGTTCACCTCCAGTTGTCTCGGATTTCTTTTCCTCTTCTTTCTATTGGCAGTGTATTCATTCCACGAAACACTCTTGAATATCGCCTTATGATTGACCCACCTCGCAAAGTTCCTCTGGTATGGATCTCTTCTGTCGAAAGGCATAGCGAAAGAGTCGAGTTTCATCTCTCGAAGCCTTTCTACTCGATAGAGATCTTCCTCGGGCGTGGAATCGAAGCCTATGAGGACGTAGATCATCAGGCGTTTCGGGGAATTGTATTTGAGAAGGATCTCCAAACCTAGAAGTACTTCTCTCTCATCCTTTACGTTGTCCCAAGCTAGACGAATCTGCTTCCACAACCTGACTTTCGACAGCAGCAGCGACTTTTTGTCATCAACGAGTCTTGCGTCCAACCCTTGACTAAAATCAACTTTGATCTTCAAATCGACAATTTTGTTTATAGTCTCTTCAAACACTTTTGGAGCTGCTGTTATGTTGTTATCGAGAAGCATCAATCTCTTTTGCCCATTCCAGAACTCTTCTAAATCAGCAGATTTGCGTATCGTGCCTTCTTTTCTCGGCACAATGCAGAAAGGACAGTTTCGGATGCAACCTCTAGTGATGAAGCCCATAGCATAATCACAACCGTAAAGCCCATAGTCGGGGTAAGTATGCTCTATCTCTTCTGGGAGTTTTGCCTCAAGGTCATATCCGCTGCCGCCTTTTACGATCTCGCAGCCAGGCCAGTATTTGAAGTCATCCGTGAAGCCGAAGATTTTCGAGGCATAGACACGATCGTATCTCTGAAGCGCATTGAAAAACCCGACCTTATCTCCTTTCGCTTTGTGCCATGCCGAGAGCTTCATCAGGGCGAGGTTAGGGATCTTCGAATCAACATCAATCAGACCGATTCTCATTTCTAGGCCCTCCTCACATCCCCATAGCCCGGACTTTCTCGAACATCCGGGTGTAATTTTCTATGTCGTCGAGCGTCTCGCCCGCAGGTCCGAAAAACTCATCGGGATCGACACGAAGAGCCCATGCCAGCTTCTCGCACACGGCCCGTCTGGGGATGATGTGATTGCACTCCATCTTGGATAGATACACCTGCGTAACTCCCGCGCGAGAAGCCAGTTCGCGTTGCGTCAGACACTTCTCTTCTCTGATTGCCCTCAGCTTTTCGCCGTTGAAGTCGATCATTTCTCGCATTTTGCCTCCTTCAATATCTCCTTCACTTCTTCGACACTGTGAACCACAGCCACAATCGCGCCCGCCTCTTTCCACTGCTCGAGCGTGACTTTTTGAAGCGGGGTCAGTTTACCCCCGGGGACCTTGACCTCCAGCTCGAAGCGCCGCCCGCTCAGGCACCCTGTGATATCGGGTTTCCCTGCGTTCCCGTACCCGCCGCCCCAGGTCTTCTCGGCCCTGCACTGTGGAAGAGAGTTCAGGTACTTCAGTATCGAGTTAACTATCGACTTTTCGCTCATGCTGCCTCCTATGAAAACTTCACGTGGCACATATCCGAGGGCTCACAGATATAGAGACCCTCTCTCGCGCGCGTCATGCCCACGTACATCTGGCGTTTGATACTGTCTCTGTTGCTCCTGTCAGTCATCGCGTTGCGGTATGCCTCCTGCGAGAGATCGGGGAAGAGATAGACTATATCCGCCTCGCCGCCCTTCACGCTGTGAATCGTCCCCACAATTAGTCGCGGCTTCTCCACCAGCGCCCTTGCTCCGTGTTTCTGGACGATGGAAACCGGGTACTGCGCGATTTTCTTCTTTGCGGGCAAGAGATTGTGGTAGAACCAGTCCAGGTCCGAAGCCTCGGCCCTCCTTCGAGCCTCCGGCTCGAACTGCGAGAGTATTTCCTCCACGCCGATTGCGGGATCCTCCTTCTCGTTTGCACCGAACTCGAACTCGGCGTCTATGATGTTCGCGCCGAACTCGAAGGAATCGTCCTCTTTCTTCTCGACGGCCTCTGTGGTCTCGAGCTTCTCGAGCAAAGCCTTCTTCGCGCCGCGCTGGAGAACTCCGGCGGAATTGAGAACCATGATCCATTTCTTTAGGTCGTCCAGCCTCCACCAGCGAGACTCTTCACCCCACGCCTCGAAGCTGGGGAGAAGGAAGGCCATGATCCTCTCGACCATCGACACGCCGTTTCTTTTTCCTAATGGGTTCCAGTCTCCTCGACTCTTGCGGTACGGATTGTGAAATGGGATAGCAGCTTCTTTGAGAATCTTCTTCAGAGGGTCTAGCATGTATGAACACGTAGCGAGGATCATCACAGTCTTACCCCCCTGTATATACCGTTCTATTTCACGGATATACAATTCAGGATTCTTCCATTTCGCGTCAAACAAAGTCACGAAACCTTCGGAATCTTTGGGCCTGTATTGCTTCGGGTATCTGACAGCGACTTTGCGAATCCACGAGTCCGCGTACTCCTGAATCGTTCTGGGGAGTCTCCATGACTGGTTCAACACCCTGACGTATTCTTGTGGAAGCTCGGGTTCAAGGAACGCCTCGGGTGAAGCGCCCGCGAAAGAGTATATGCACTGATCGTCGTCTCCGGCCAAGATAGCAAAATCCATGTGGGACACCCACTGCCTCACGAGCTTCAATTGTACGGGCGTGAAGTCCTGGACCTCGTCGAAGAAACCTACCGCGGGAGATTGAGGAGCCACAGGTACGGACCTGATAGCTTCCTCGATCAGGTCCGTGAAATCCATGTACCCGTTTTCTTCTTTCCAGCCCTCCCACACTCGCGAGAAGTCGAGAAGAGTCTCGGGCCAGACGCTTTTCGGTATCATTCGCGCGCGCTTGATCTGCATCTGTGCGAAAATCTCATCGCCCTGCGTCTTCGATTTCGCGGCCTCTATATCCTCCATCGCCGTCCCTCTCTGGCTGATCTTGTACCCCGGATGCTCCGTGTTGAAATCCTCCGTGAAAAGTTCCGCTATTTTCGGTCGGCCCAGCGCCCGATAACATAGAGCGTGGAGAGTCCCGATACTCTCGCGCGATACCGGCAGTTTTCTTTGAACCAACTCCACGGCAGCGGCTCTTGTGAAAGAAGAAACTATCACCGAGCCGTTATATTCACCGGCAGCTTTCTCAATTTGACGACTCAGATACGTGGTCTTTCCCGTCCCGGGAGGACCGAAAACTCTGTATTCCTGGCCCACAGTACATCACCTCCTTTTCTTAAAACTACATTGCATCAGCCGCGAATCAGTAACATTTGTCACGGGGTAGTAAAATCAGTTACATCAAATCGGCGTTTTATGGTCGGTTATATGACACGTTGGTAAGTAATAGATACTAATTTTCTTTGTTTTATTGTGTGCGAGTGGCTTTTAATCAATAACAGCTCCATTATTTCAGTCGAACCGTCAGAATAACCATTCCTAACCATTCCTAACCATTCCCCTAATCTGTGTTTGGCTATTGATGGGGGTTACTAACTATACTAACGATCTGGAACTAAATCATGAGTAAAATAAAAATCAATGAAAAAAATCCCTATATATAGGGGTTGTTATTAAACTTCAGAAGGCTCGATTTTTTTCTTGAACAGAGAGCGTGAAGTCTTCTTTTCATCGACCTTTACGTTGATTACACAGTTGCTCCACCCCGCTATTCTCAACAACTTACCCACCTGCTTGGTCGTTAGTACGTCACCGCTGGTTACGCGGATGAATTTTCGCATCTCCGACAGTGAAATGTACGTGTAGCCCTCTAGGGAAAAGGGAAAGCCCTCTTCCTGGATCTTCTCTCCGTACTCTTCCACCGACTGCAACGAAACTAAGTTCGTGTTCCTGTGCAGGTATTTTCTTAGTAGGCTGTTTATGAATCCTGCCTCTGTGGACTCCTCACCGACCTCGATCTCTTCGCAGGCGTTTAGGATCAATTGTGCTATGTCCGACCATTCTTCCTTCTTGAACGGTCGAATCACGACCCCGGTAGCGTCGGCGATCTTGATTCTGAATTTCGTTTGCGAGATGATGTCTCCGGCCGATTCGATGCTGATATTCGTGGCCAGAGTCTGAAGCCGGTACGACGGAGGCTCGGAGAGGAACTTCTGGAGCTTCTCGATTCTTACGCCGAGAATCTTTTCCAGCTCTTTGAGTATCTCTTCACGCTCAAGGCTCGCGCCGTTGTTCTCCGCTTCGATCAATGTGACTTTGGCGTTCGCGAGCGCTACCTTTATTTCCGTGGCTCTTTTGCTGTGCGTTTCCAGAGCCTCGTTGATTTTTTCCTGGTACTTCCTTTCCAGCTTCAACTTTTCAAGCGTCCTGAGATAGTAGTCCTTTCGCAACTTCAGATCTGCCTTGTGTTTCCTTCTGTGGGCGATGAGAAGATCCACGATCTCCTGGTCCGTCCAGTCGGCCTGAAACGCGATCGAAGCAAGACTAAAATCGTAAGAACTGGGTGACTGGTCTGAGAGATCCTTCCTGTCGTGGTTCCACGATTTCTTGAATTTCGGCTCGGCGCTCATCAGGGCCTCCCACTTCTCCGTGGGCGGCGCGGCGTCGGGCCGCAGTGCGATCCTCCCGATCTCCGTCTCGACTCTTTCCTTCTTCTCGACCACGATCGCGGGGACCAGATCTTCCGGTTCGTACCTCGTAGTCCATTCTTGCTCGATCAGCTCCACGTCTCGAACGTCTTTCGGATCTTTGAGATTCTTCGTCCCGGGGATTCTCAGAATCCTCGACAGGTCGAATGTCGCGTCGATCACCCAGCCCCGGGCGGTCGCCCTTTCCAACAGCCTGTGGTGCCAGGCTTGACACATCGCCTGAGCCTTGAATCTTTCGTCTTCGTTCTCGAAGATCCACGGTTCTCTGAACAACCACCACGCCTGTATGCCATGCCCCGAATGGATTACGCACGTGGGCGGTTCGGGGAAAAGACTCTTTGCCTCTTCGAGCGAGGCAGGGAGGTTCTCCTTCTTGTGAACCTCGTCGAGAATGTCAATGTCGGCCCAAAATCCAGCGATCCCCGATACCTCGTTCGCGGGGCAGCGGTTCTTCGATCCGTAGTCTTTCGGGCTCAAACCCACGCCGATGTACAGGTCCGACAGATCCCTGTTCTTCTGGGCGAAGCTCTCGATCTTTCCTATATCCTGAAACCAGTTCGATTTCTTTCCTCTTTTCTGCCAGACCAGCACGAACAAATTCTCCGGCTTGAAGCCCCAAAGTTCTTGCAGAAACTCGGTCATAGAATCACTCCTTCAAAGATGGGGCGTGCTTCATTGCACGCCCCTTTCATCCCCTCCCCTTCGATTCAGTTGTCCCAGTCCGGGGCTTCGCCGTTCTCTATTGCCACGGTCTCGAGCATCGGTCTGATTGATTCCGTGAAAGCATCGATCTTCGTGCAGACTGCCGGTTCAAGCTGTTTCACTAGCGCGAATGCCGCTTTGGAGTAGGTGATCCCCTCGCCACTCTTGGCCTTCTCCAGGGTGATTCTGGTCACTGCGTGAGTGTACTTTATACCCTTGCTGGCCAGTCTCATGAAATACTGCTTCGCGGGCTTGATGCTTGTGGGTGGCAGCGTGAGAACCAGCGGCAGGATGTCGTTTTCGCGGACGATGAAGAGCTGTCTCATCTGCTTGCACGCCTGACCCTTACCGTTGTCTGCCGAACCGAACTGAGCGAGCGGACACTTCGAGCAGTAACCTCCGGGGTTCCCCTGACCGACTTCGCCATCCACCGAGCTGCACTGTGGCGGGTTGTTCTCGCCGTTGAACTTCTCGGGCCAGTAGGCCCTAGCGGTCTTCCAGAAAATGATGATGCCCTCGATCTCCTTCACGCTCTCCTCTCCCTCGAGCGTGGGGACTTCGAACGCGGTAGCTCCGCCCGCCGGGATCTTCACGCGGTCAAGATCGTATGCCGAAACGCCTTCACTGCCGAGGTTTTCCTGGACTATTTCGACGATGTCCGAATCTCCCTGCAACACAAGATACTTGCTTTCCACAACTTCAATAGCGGTAGTTGTTTCTTTCTTCATTGCATTCCCTCCCTATGCCTTTACAACCCGTAGGCTGGTTTTCTCGGATACTTTCAACACTTCTAGCAATTCCTGTGAAATAGCTTCCTTCAATACTTCTTCGAGGCTCTTCGAATCGGCGTCTTCATAGAGCCTGACCTGCTCGCGCACGTAGGCTGAGAGGCTTTGACTGTTCACGGTCTCGCTCACGAGGTCTGCCAGCCCGTTGGCTTTCAGGATCTCCATTGCCCGGGGATTGCTCTTGTCGACCGAGGCCCAGATCTGGCTGTGGACATAAGGCTTCCAGTCTCCGACCTTCATGTTCTGAATCCCCGCCTTCTCAAATTGCTCGAGCACGAACGGCTCGAGTTCGCTCAGCTTTTCCTTGACACTCGCGAGCTCGGCTTCGAGCTTCGTCTTTTTCGCGTGCAGGTTCACATACTGCTTGACTTTCGTCATATTCATGTCTATTCCTCCTTCAATTCAGATTCATGATTCTATAAAGTAACTTTCTCTGTGAAACGATATAGATAGGGAAATACGGCGAATCTCTGAATGGGCTACCTGTGTATACCTGAAGAATAAAGTTCATTTTCGGTTTCCTCCAGTTCGTGCTCGAAAGCGAAATCCCCGGTATCGAGTATGTAAACCCATCCCGGTTCCACATCTTCGATTCTGACCAACCGACCGTTCAGCTTCAGTATTTTCCCGATTTCAAATCTGGGTGCTTCCATCTCACACCACCCTGTCGAGAATGCTTCGCACAACATCTCTCTTCTTTTTCAATGCTCCGTACACCTTCTCGTCTATCGTGTCTTTCATAAGCAGATGGATATAGACGACCTCTCTTTCCTGCCCCGGTCTGTGGACTCTCGCCCTCGATTGCTCATAATCTCCGAGACTGAATCCGAGCGAGTAGTAAATGCAGTACCTCGCGCGGACCAGCGAGATGCCCAGGCCACCGGACTGGATCTGAACCACGATCGAGTTGAACTTTCCGTCCTGCCAGTCCTTCAGTTCATTTGCCGAACCCGACAGCTCCGCACAGGACCGCCCGGCCTTCTCGAAAGTCTTCTTGATCGTCCTGATATCGTGCCGAAATCTGGCGAACACCGCGACTGGTTCTTCAATCTCAATGTCTTCGATAATGTCTGCCAGAAGCTCGGCCTTGCTCGTGTCGATCTCGACTTCGTCCCTCTCGTCTGTGGTGACGTACCCCGAAGTGACTTGCTGGAGTCTGAGAAGTCTGGTAAGCGCATTCGCGGCTGTTACTTCGCCCTTCTCCACATCAGTCCAGAAAATTTCTTCCAATTCCCGGTAAGTTTTCATTGCTTTGGGCGTAAGCTCGGCCTTCCTGTAAACGTCCATGTACTCCGGGAGTTGGATCACCGATTTGTCAGCCTTGTACGCGATGGAGAAGAACTTCCTGTTCATCTCCTCCTCGTTCTGCCAGCCTATGACCTCGTGGCCCTGAAAGCCTCCCGTGATCGCGTACCGGTTCTTGAACGCCACGAACGAAGTGCCGAATATCCCGGTGTCGAGGAAGCGATACTGAGAATAGATATCCATCGGACTGTGGGGCATGGGCGTTCCGGTCAAGGCCAGCCTGTACTTTGCAGTGCGACCGAGCCTGGCCGCGAACTTCCCGACCTGAGATCCGGGGGTCTTAATTCTGTGCGACTCGTCGAGAATCACGAGGTCGAATTCCTGTTTCATTGTCCATTCACCGAACGGCTTTCGCCAGAGAGAATCGTAGTTTATGATCACTACCGCTTGCTGGCCCTTGATTCTTGCCAGCTCGAGAAACTCTCCGGCCTTGATCGTCTTCTTCTCGACCGTGCCTTTCTCGCTCGTCAGGTCCAGGCATACAATGACTCTCGTCTGTGGGCTGTGGATCTTGAACTGGTCGGGCCAGACTGCCCCGACCGACTTCGGGCATACTATGAGCGTCTTCTTATGGTTCCGGTTGACCACCAGGTCCACGGCTACTTTCGACTTTCCAGTGCCCATGCTCATAGCAAGCATCGCCGCTCTGAGATCCTTTGCAAACCAGAACGCCTGTTTCTGGTGCCGCCATGCCTTCGTGAACGACACCGGCACATCGGGCAGGTCGTTCGCGTCTTTGAACGACTGGTTCCTGACTACCGCGTCGGCTGCCTTGAGGAGGTTCATAAAGTCGAGGTCGTATGAAAGGTCTTCCTTGAACTGTTCGTGGATTCTCTTCGCTGTGGCGGGCGTAGCCGGGTAGATCCACCTCTTCGCCTTTCCGCTCCAGTACCCGCCGGGTATCTGCTTGCACTTCTGATACTCGCTGATGCTGGACTTGAGGCCGATCTTTCCGTTCTTGACTATCGCGTTGCTCATGTAGATCACCTCGTGTTATACTTCTTGTGAATATTCAGGTTTCGAGCCGCTCGGCAAAGCGGCTTTTTTCATACGTACTGGCGGGCCAGTTCTCCGAACTCCCGCTCCAGGTCTTCCAGTTCCGCGCCCTTCTCGGCTATGAGATCCTGATAAACCATCTTCTCCACAGGATCTTTCACGGCTTCCTGTCTCTCGATCAGGTCCTTGATTTCGTTCTTGAGCTCCTCGATTCTTCCGCTCATACCGCAACTCTCGAAGGCTTTCCGCTAACCTTGTAACGAACGCCGTTTATGTACCACTGGACGTCGAGCTGTTCGGCGATCGCGTCCTCCCAGACCTTCATTGCCTGCTGGGTGCTAGAGCCTTCGTACAGCGGGTACTCGTTACTTATGATCTCGTGGTACGGTCTCTCTCTTCTGGTCATCTTTTTCTTCCTCCCTCAGTAAGTTTTTTGGCCGCTTTCGCGACCTTCACGATGCGTCTGATCGTCTTAATTTTCCTCAAAAAGACGGCGGAGGCTACATGCCTCTACGCCGTCGTGTTTCGTCCACTGCTTATGAACTGTGATATGCGCCCGGAAACCCATCTGAAACCGGACGCTGCCAGCGGCATAGCCGCAAGTGGAGCCTCCTTTCATGATTTTTGGAACTGATTGTTTCCGACTGCCAGCCGCGATGACTGGCAGTGAGAAAGAATCAGTCTTCTGCTTGCTGGACGAGTTCTTCTACTTCTGCTACCCGGCACAGCTTTTCTGTTGCTGCCTCGATGAGCATTTCGGCTTGCCGCTTGTGGTATGCAATGGCAAGGTCGAACGCCTCAGCTTCAGAAACCAATTGCTCTTCACGGTAATAATCTCCGTTGTCTGTTTGGTAGCGCCTTCTCCCTTTCTTGATTTCGATTTGCTCCACCGCCATTCTGTCAATCTTGCCGAACTCCGCATTAAGAGTCGGGCATACAATGTCACCAATTCCGAACTTCACTTCAATACTTTTCATCTTTCCCCTCCTTTCTATCTCGCTTTCTCACTTCAAAAATTGAGCGCCGGACACATTCCAGCGCCCGAACATAGGTTTAGGAGGTCCTCCTTTCTTGAGTTTTTGGTGCTATCTTTCGAAACTCGTTTCAAAAACCGCCGACAGGGTCTCAAGCTGCCGACGGAAAGGGGGTTGGTACTCAACACAAGGAGGTGTTTCGCAGGTCGGGTTATCTTTTCATTACGGTTTCAAGATTATCGACGATGCCCTGAAGGCGTTCGGGCCTGAAGAGCCGGGCTTTGCCGTATCGTGCGTCGGGCTTAATCTTGTACTGGTTTATCAAGCCGTTCAACACACATGGGTCAATCCCGTTCTTTTTCGCAAACGCCCTGGCGCTGACTAACACGGTGCTTTCCACGTTTATCACTCCTTTCGATTGATATAAAAAAAGGCGCTCAATCAAGCGCCCCACAATAAAAAAAGCGGGATACCCTTGATTCAGCGTCCTTTTGGTACTTATAGTCACACATCAGTCGCTAGGGAACCTCGTCCTCGCTCGTCCTTTTGGATGCGCCCGAACCTGATATGTGTATGTCAAAGATCGTTACAAGTCAATTCTAGTCAGTTGCGTCAAGTAATGCAAAGTTAATTGCAGACAACTATGCACAAATAGGCGCGATTATACACTTCTTTCTATATGTTTCGCCTGATTGCGCCTAGTTTCGTATAGTTGCGCATAGATTTCTAACAATTTGGCACAACTTGGCAAAAAGTGACTATTTTCGACTATGATTTAAGAACCGGGGTTTTGAGACTGGCAGCCCCACGGGACGGCCAGTCGAAAGCTGTACCGACTCCCAAAATCCGGTGACCTCGCAAAACGCCCCAGGTTGAAAGATCTCCGGCGCATGGTACAAATACATACCCGCACACAGAAAAATGCAACCTGAGCGATCCTGGGGGGTGATCTTCTTACTTCTATCGAAGCCAGAGATGCTGCTATAATCTTTCTATGGCCAAGAAAAAACGAGAAACGCAAGAATATGGAACCTGTATGGACTGTGGAAAAAATCTCCACGTCTCCGAAATGCCGAAACAATTTCGCATCTGGATATGCAAGGACTGCCGGGCCGAGCGCAACCGAGTCAGCGCGCGCAAATGGCGTGCAAAGCATAGAAAAAAACGCGAAGTACCTGACTATGGGGCCTGTGTAGATTGCGGAAAAATTCTCCACGTCTCTGAAATGTCAAAATATTTTCGTATCTGGCTGTGCGAAGATTGCAGAGCTGAGCGAAAACGTGCGAGTGGGCGGAGATGGTATGCAGAGCATAGAGAACAAGAACAGGCGAGAACCAGAAAGCGCGACAGAAAATTGAGAGCTGAGAATCCTGAACTCTACAACGCGATACATGGGTACTTCGCCGTTCGCTGGGCGCAAAAGAAAAAAGCCGAAAACCCGGAAGCGTTTCTCGAAGCGCGTCGGCAGTATATGAGAGAATATTATCGGGAGAACAAAGAGAAATTCCGGGAGTATCAGAAACAATTCAAAGAAAAGAACCCTGGCTATCACAAAAAATACTACCAGGAAAAAATAAAAGGGCGACCGAAGCCGCCCGATGATTCTGAAACTGATTAAGCGTCGTACTCTTCGCCAAACTCCGAGAAAAGCCACAGGATGACTGCCCAGCGATCGAAACTGTTTTCGTCACCGTAGGTTTCTACCATTTTCTCCACTTCTTCCCTGTTCAGATCGCCGTTTTCGGCGAGCCACTCGTCAGGGATCAGCTTTCTAGCAGCATCCCACAAGTTGTCTCTGTCAAGTGCCGCCACGATAGCGGGTTCAAGATCGCAGTTGTCCCAGTTCTCTCTTTCTTTTCTAACAATGGAAATCAGTTCTCTCTTTGTCATTTCTACTCCCCCTTTGTTTTCTGTGGAGCCTCCCTTCGGGGAGGCTAGCAATTTGAGCTGTTGCTATTCCACAAAGAACAGTCTGAACTCTCTGTTATTAATGCTGATTTCGTGAATAACTTCAAGAACGAACGAACCCTTCGCTGGGAACTCTTCCTTTTCCCAAAGCTTGGCAATGCCTCTTTTGGTTATTTCCTGAAACAAAGAATACCTTTCCGGAGCGTTTGGAGCCTCCTTAAATCTTCCCTGAAACCACGGCTCAACCTTCAGATTTTCAATGACTTCGATTTCGCCTTCGTAGATAACTTTGTCTAACAGTTCCTCCTTTGCTCTCTCGTTGAATCTCATCTTCCATACCTCCGCCAGTATTATCTCTTCCAGATGCTCTTTCATCGTTCTTTCGTTCTTTGCCAACCATACCTTGTATTCTTTCGCTAGTTCATCCGAAGTTCTGAAAAGGAGCTGGGCCATTTTCAGGCCCTCTCCATAATCTCTGCAATAACCGTTCCAATGTTTTCGCCGTTGTTGGTTCTCTTGTTAATTTCGTCGGCTATGGACTTGTCGTTGCTGTTCTTGAGAAAATCGATTTTCTCTCTGTCGAGAAACATGATGCTTCCTTTGTTTTCAATCCAGTCATAGACACTCTCTTCAACTTCTTCAACCTTTGGGTTATATTCGTAGTGGACTCCGTAATCTCCAACGTGTTCGCCAGCCTTCAGAATTTCTTCTACATCTCTTCTCTCTTTCATCTCTACCCCTCCTCTTTGTGCTTCCTTAACTAAAGTATATCATGATATAATGCTATCTACAATAAAAGTAGAGTAAAGTATAAGTAACGAATCTATACATATGATAAGCAACAAGAAAAGCCCCCCAGCTTTCGCCAGGGGGCGCGGTGCCAGAACACGGGAGGGGTAACTACTTTGTGAATATGGCTTTGGCTATCTCGGCTTCGGGAGCATCAACTGGAAGAGCTGCGGCTTTCTCGTCGTTCTCGAAGATCTCGTCGACGAACCTGTCGATCGCGATGTTCACCGCTATGATAATGATTCTCTCAAGCAGATATTCGAGAAAGTCGATCTTGAAGTCGATCGCCTTTTCGACCAGCTCTTCTATCTTCTTTTTCACTATCTCCTTTATTTCCGTGATGTCCAGGCCCGAATCTTTCAGAAACTTGGCACCCTGTTTCAGGATATTTAGAATCTTTTCAAACACGTCTATTCCTCCTTTATCAGCCACTCAACGGCTTTTGGATTTTGTTTGATGAAGTTGTAGAAAGCATTCGCGATTTTGTTGACGGCACCCTCATTCTCGGTATCCTCGAAACCGAGTCCAAACGAGTCGCCCATCGCGTGGACCAGCTCGTGCAAGAAGGTGCTCTTCAACACCTGCGGTGTGAGCGTTTTGTCGATGTACATGACCAGGTTTCTTCTGTCCGTGAATCCCAGAACGTTCTGGGGTTCGTTGTCGAATTCTTCGGCGCACTCCTGCGTGATTTCGTTGAACATGACTCCCCACTCGAAAGCTCCGAGCTTAATCGTTTTGGGTGCTGGCATCATCCACCTCCCATTCGGGGAATGTATCAAAAATGCGTACAAGTTTTTTAGCGTAGTCTGGATCTGTGGCATAGCCTGCTTTCTGGAGTTCTTCGAAGTACGTTGTGGGTTCATGTCTGAATTTCCAGGCTGTACTATATCTTGGTTCTGTACGTATTTTTACTACATACGCAACCATGCACTGGATAGGAGAGTCGAACGTTTCAAAGCTGTGTGTCTCAGTTTTCCATACAGTATCAAATTCAGTCGTTTCTTTTTCCACACTCCCGGGAATCCAGGGAACGTCCTTGATACCGAACAGATTGTTCCCGACCATATGCCTCCCCCAGCCTGTCTCGAGCGCGGCCTGCACGAGAAGAATGATCGGAGGAAAGTCACAGGCCAGCCCGACGAGAATAGCGTCGCTGCGGTACTTCTCGATGAAGTCGAGTTTTATGCCCATTGGAGTATCAACCTCCATTGTTGAAACTTGAGCTGCTAGGAAAGTTATGAGCAGAACTACGAAAAAACTTCATTTGAACAACCCGCTTAACCATTTTGCAACGAGCTCAAATCCGAAAGTGGAGCTGACTACGGCAAAGATTATTTTCATCAGCAGTCTACCGTTTCTCGCATCTATGGCCTTTTCTACCTTTTCTTCAACTAGGCCGTTATGCAAGTCATCCGAGAGTTTGTCTATCTTATTGCCGAGCTTGTCTACATCCTTTTGAACATCATCCATTTTTGTCAACAGAACAGTTGTATCGGTTTTCATTCGCTCAATATCGTGTGCATATTTGCATTCATCGGCCATGTCTATCACCAGTCCCGTTCAAGTGGTTTATAACTGAGAAACTCTGCTATGATATGTGTGCGGTTTTCTTTTCGCTGAGCCTCCACAATCCAGCCTCCAATAGCTGGGTGGAGGTTCTTTCGTATCAAGTACGGCGACTGCGCCTCGAAGCAACCTGGCTGGAAACACTCGACACCGCGGATGGTCACGTATTCCTTTTGGTGGAAGTGGCCCATCACCACGAAGTCGGGGAGGTTCTCGGCTGTGAAAGACTCCACGAGTTTCTGAAGTTTGTAACTGATCGCGTATGCTTGCCCACCGTCTGGATGGTGCAGCGAGAACCTGAAGCCGTTCCATTCGACGAATGCCTGGTACTCACCCACGATCTTGATATCGGGGCGGACCATCGCGGCCATTTCGAGTATCGAATCTCCCGCGAGCGCGGACCAGGCAAAGTCGTGGTTTCCCACTATCCCGATTGTCTCGATCCCCTCGTCCGGGTATTCCTGGATCAAATACTCTTTCTGCTCTCTCATGCTGTGCAAGAAAAGCTCGTATTCCTGCCCACGATAGATGTTTTTCCCGGCCACCCAGTCGCCCGAGTGGAAAGCCTTCGTGATGCCGCGCGCCTTCAGTTCACGATAGAAGTCCCTGAGCGCGGATATCTGTTGTTTCTTCGAACCGAGATGCGTGTCCGACACCAGCCCGAACCGGCACCAGCCGTCGTCCTCGGATTTCAAGGTCGTCGTCTTTCCGCCTTTCGGGGCCATGAATTCCACAGTCTCGCCTTTCAGCTCCAGCCGCTTCCCCTCGGCGATGAGAGACTGCACGCCCTCTTTCGTGCGACGGGGAGAAGTGTCCAGCTCGTCGGCCAGCTCGGTCAGCGTGGCTACCCGGCGTTGCTTGAGTATGTCGATGATCTTCGAGGCTGGTTCTTCCGTGGGTTTTGAGGCTGGTTTTTCTTTGTGTTTCGGTTTGATACGCGTCTTCCCCGTCAGGGCATAGGTCCTGAGCCGTATGCTCTCCGAGGTCCTGGGCTGGCAAAGTTCGTCTTTCTGGAACTCGGCCGCGATCTCCGGGTACGTGAGCCCGCGGTTTCGCAGTTCGACAGCTTTCTTTTCTTCGTATTCCGTCCACGATTGATTGTTCATATCAACCTCCCTAGAAGCGCACGAGCAACAGCATAGCAAACCCTAGAGCCGCGCCGATGAGTGTCGCCACGAAGTCTAACAGCTCAGGCGTCCCTTTCTTGAGCCACCAGTCCCAGACAACCTCTTTCGTGGCCCCGGCTAGAACAGCTATCGCGAACCCAAGCCATGCGTTGCGCATTATGAATCCAAATATGAGCGCGAAGAAGAATCCGAATCCTGCATGCACTACTTTGTCCACGGTCTCACCTCCATCATTCCTTTCAAGTTCCAGCCGAACACCTTGAACTCCAATCCATCACCTTCCGCCCTGTATGCGTCAAGCTCGAACCAGTTGCCGTCGTAGCCGTGCAACGCGTCTTCGAGACAGTAAGCTATGTTGAAAACAAGCGGAGAGAGAATCGCTTTCTGCATATAGTGTTGATATTCGTGTCTGAGTACCCTGCTCGTCGTGGGAGGGTCGGTAGGGTTGATATAGATGATAGGCAACGCCCAGTGAAGACAACCGGCGGCACCGTTATGGGCGAACTCTTTCTCAATCACGACTGGTGGAGCGTTCAACATATAGAGTTGGAGCCCGGAGTTGCCGATTATGATAATTGCCAGCAAGGAAAGAAAGACTGTTAAAATAGGGTTGTGGTACAAGCTCTCCATGATGTACCTCCAAAGAGAAGAGGCCGCCCCGGCAGGTGGCCTCTTCGTATATCTACTTTTGCTCTAGCTCTTTGATTCTCGCTTCCAGTTCCTTGATCCTCTGGTCTTTCGCCTGGTTCTCCGTGACCGCTTTTGCAATCATTCTGTCCAGAGTCTCAAGGCCAAGATTCATTGTTCCCACTAGAGCCATCTTAAAGTTCTCATAGTTTCTCTTCAGGTCGTTCAAACTATTCCCTCCTATGTCAAAGTCATTTCACATTTCAGAACATCTCCATTCACATCTCGAATATAGAGATAGTATTTGCTATCCCCCGAATTTCTCCATATCCAGATGTTCGATGCCGGGCAATCTTCAGCGTCCGTCCAAGTGCTGAAAGACGGGAGTTTAGCCGTGGGCGAACCGCTCGTCCCATACCAGTACGGGATAACCTGCTCCAATGCCGAGTCGGTATAGAACCAGCCTTTAGAAGAGGCCTCGGCCTCACGGATGAACGAGAGAATCCCTCCGGCAAGATTGGCCCCCGAATTGTTGTATGCGTAGAAACCTAGCTGGACGTGCGCACCACTGGAAAGATTCGAGCCGGTCTTAGCATAGATGTTAAATCTCGCCATATTCGAGTAGTTGTCGAAACGATTCTGAAGTTCCAGATACGAATGGTACTCGTCGTCGGTAGTGTTCAGGGCGTACCCGACAGCCAACACCTGACGGTCAGGGTCGCTCCCCCACCCTGTCAGGGCTTTGAACTGAAGATAGTACCTCGTCAGGTTTCCTGCCACTTCCGTCGTGGTGTCCCCCAGGGAGATGTTCGAGTCCTCGAACTCTATAACGTTGTCTCCTGCGCCAATAACTAAATCGCCTTTGATTTTGACCTCATCGGCAGAGAGCCTGACGTAGTTCGTGCCGTCTGTTACGTAGATTCCGTCGAACGTATCGCCGACAGGGCCAACGTCAGCTCCTATCTGTATCTGAGAACCGACCTTTATCTGACGACCGACCGAAAGATCCAGAGCCACATTGATGTGGTTTGCCGTGATTGAGTTTACGGCTATGTCATCGCCCGTGGCTTGAGTCGCATAGACAGCGTTTGCAGTTGACATTTCCCTGCGATCAGAAGCATTATTCGCATAATCGGTCGCCCTGACGGCGTAGATATATTTTCGCCATTGCGGATAGTTCGGGTCGTCCGAGTCTGTTATATGATACTCGACGTCTTTGTCTACGAAGTCAGTGCCTTTCACGGCGGCAAGGAACGTCCAATTTGCACTGAAAGCGCCGCCGTCCGAGGTCTGAACCTTTCGATAAAGATAGTATTGCTCCACGTCCGAGTCATACACCTGCGACCAATCGACGTGAATCAAACCGACTCCACCGACCGCCGAGATGCTCCCGGGGATTGCCGGTGCCGTGGTGTCGTAGAGAATAGTCTCGCTGTCAGAAGTCGACCAGTCGGAACGAAGATTCTCGATATCCACAGCCCTGACCTGAACGTAAACAGTGTATGAAGTCCCCGACACCCACTGATTTGTGACCTCGATCACCAGCTCGTTGTTGTTCACGAACCCGGCGTTGTACCAAGTTGCACCATTGTCGTAGTTCCATTGCACCTCGTACCCGATCAGGTCCTCCTCGGTGTTCGCGTCCCACGTGGCCTTGACATAGCTTCTATTCTTGACCGCGAAGGCCGTGAGAGCGAGCCCCGTAGGAGTTGCCGGAGCCGAACCGTCACCGAACTGTGGTTCGTAGGGTATATTCGTTCCCGGACCGGTGATCGAACCTGGAGGCGCCGTGTACTCGAACCCGGAGGCTCTGTCGCTCCTGAGCGTGACCGTCAGATCCCTGTTGCGGTAGTCTATGTCTATCGCCCTGACCCACGCTCTGTGTGAAAGACCCGTCGAAGCATCGACGATGTTAACCTTGTCTCCGACGCTCCAGCTCAAGCCAAGTGAGAAGTCCGCGAGCGGCACGACTGCTTCGAACTTGTCGTTGCCGTTTTCGTACAACCACTTCGCCAGAGACGAAGCCCAGACCTTCGAGGAGATCAGATCGTTCGAGACCTCCCTCTCCGTGTTGAAACTACCCGCGTCGTGAATCACTTCCAGATAGTTCTCCACGACCGGCTTCCCCTCGATAACCAGCTTCGTGACGTTCTTGTCAACGCCCGAGCTGTTGTCTATCTGGAGATACATGAAGTCCGGGTACTTCAGAACGCCGGAGTCGAAGTTCGCGTCGTACACGGTCTGATTGAGTGTCAGCCCGGAGTCGAATTCTTTGGCCGCGTCAACGGTTGCGTAGTCATCTATCTCAATGGCCGGAGAGTCGAACTTCGCGCGCCACTGGTCGTCGGTGATAGCGTTGCCGTTCTCGTCCTTGCCGGTCGGCAGTCCGTCACTTGTGACCACGCCGGACCAGGTGAAGACGGGCTCTTTCTCGGTCTTGACACTGCGGTTCTTCGATTTGACAATGACTCGATCGCCCTCGCTCGGCAACCATTGAAGAGAGTCTATGTCTTTCAGTTTCGAGACTGTGATCGTGCCGACTGTGGACGTTGACCAGGTGGCCGCGAATCCTGCCCGAAATTGGAGGACCCCCGACTCGTCGAACCACATAGACCCGCCGCACGAATCGACGATCTCCTGAAGCCTATCCGTGAGTTTGTCTTTGACCGAATACAACGCGTACCCCACGACCGCCTGAGTCGTGCCGCCGGAGGTCGCAACGAGTATGCTGTCGAGGCTATGACTGCCCGAACCTATGCCTCCGCAAGTCTCCACGAGCCACGTCAGAATGTCGTCCGCGGTCGATCCGATGAACATCTTGTCGTCGCACTTGAGCTTCTGAAGCTGCTTCATCTTGTCGAACGCTTTGATTGTGACTGTTCGACCATTTCTCGTGAGAGTCGGCTTTTCTGCGTAGCCTGTAAACTGTTTCGTTGAATCTACCCACACTTCCACGAGCTGGCCTTCAATGTCGAGGTTCGAGATGGTATAGGCAAGATTCGTGTTGTCTATATCGAAGCTGCACTCGTTCGGAGAGATCCGACCGTGAAGGACGTCGTTCTTATGAACAACCGGCCCGGAGACTATCCGGGCCGATATGTCCACACTATTGAGGTTGACCTGAAAACTCATGTGGCCACCTCCAGGAACTCAAGCGTTTCTTCGTACATTGCCACGCCTTTGATCCACTTTTCTTTGTACTCGTAGTTCCCGATCAGTTTCACATTCACGGCAGACTCCGAGTCTATCTTCAAAGTCGCCGCGGTCTGCCTGTATGATTCCAGCGTGGTTCTGTCCGACTCGGTGAAGAAGAGAGGTATTTTGTATCTCTTCACCGTGCCGTCACAATAGTGATATGCCGAACCGTCGGGCGCAATGTTTATGACCTCCACCGGCTCGATCACTCTGGTTCTGTATGGGTGCTTGTATTTCTTCGGGTACACCGTGAAACTGAGAGATCCTATGTCAACTGTCATACTATCACCCTACCTGCAACTGAACGCCGCGATCGCGAAGGTTCTTGTAGATGAGATCTGCGAACCGTCGGGCGCTTTCGTCGTCTTCTGTGAGAATGTCGTTTCCCCTGAACTCGAAGTGGTAGTTGTTCGTGATGTGCTGGGAACTCCCTGCCTGGAAGACCTGCCCTGTCGTGGACTGTGGAAGCTCGATATCTTCCATCCTCTCCGGGATGGTGCGCTTCATGCTCTGCCTCTGATCCTCTGTTAGGAGAGGACTGAACAGACCACCTATGAACGGCAGAGTGCTTAACCAGGTGAAAATTCCATCGACGAACAGGACTATCTGGTCCGCGATATACGAGATCGTAGCACCGAGCCAGCCTAGAGCCTTGAAGAACGGTTGGAGAACCAGGAGGCCCTGACCGAAGAGATTGAACGTCAGGGCGAAGACTCTGCCTATGCTGACCAGCGCGTCGCCGAGAGGTTTCAAGAGGTTGATGATCGGACCTAGTATCTCCATCACACCTGTGAGAATCGTTGAGATCGGATTCAGGAGCATGTTGATAGCTTCGAGGTTCACGACCTGATTCAACAGACTCATGGCAAACATTTCACCCGCTGTGGCTAAATTGCCCACAACATCTGTGAGTCCTTCCATGCCCGGCCTCAGTTTTGCAAATACAGAGACCAGCTCGCCGGTGTTCTCGTCAACCTTGAATATCTCGGATGAGTCACCGACTATCGAGCTGCGTTCAATCTTCTTCTTGAGGTCTCCGAGAGAGTCAGAGAAACTGTCTGTCAAATTCTTGAGATATGTCATTCTTTCCGTGTACTCTCCGAGCTGGATGGTTCCTTCCATGAACTGTTTTTCAAGATCGTTCATCGCAGTATCAAGGAACGCAAGCTGTCTATTGACGTTCTCTATCTTGCCTTCACTGAGAACCTCAGAGATTTGATTGATTTTGCGATATCCCCTGAACATGGCGGTCATGAAGTCTTCTACTGTATCACCTGTATCGCTCGTAGAAAGAGTCAGACCGTCAAGCTCACTTTGCAGTTTGTTCAGATTGTCTAGCGGCGCGTCGATGTCAAGACCTATTGTTCTGAGCAAGTCTCCGAGTACGTTCTTAATCATCCCGAAGTCTTTCTTTGCGGTCTCGGCATAGTCTCCGACCACACTCATAAGGGTGTTTAGAATTGTATCCCACCATGTGAGCGGACCACCACCAATACTGCCAACGTCTATCTTCGTTGCCGTGCCTGTGGCAAACCGAGCTATTCCACCGTCTGCAAAGCCTTGAGCATTGATTGCTTTCAAGAACGGTAGCCACTTTTCGGTTGACTTCGCATTGACTACGAACTCACCGTTCGAGAGTAGGGCGGGTATTCTATCCTCTTTAGGACCGCCCGGGCCTGAGATGTAACCGCCTTCTGCTTTCCCAGGTATCGGCACAACTATCTGTCTCATGTTCTCGATCATTTGAGCCGTTGCTGCAAGATCATCTGCTGCATCGAGTATCGCATTTGATGACGCCTCAAGGGCATGAGCATATTCGAGCACGGCCATATAGTAGCTCTGTTCAAGTTCGCCCATCTGATTGAGTTCGACTTTCGTCGGGAATGTATTGTAAAAATTTCCGAGTGCTTCATCCACAGTGATGAGCCACGTTGCAAGATTGTCTGCGGGTCTGTCAAGAGTCTGATCGAGCTTTTCAAGTGCGCCGATAGTCTTCTCCATCTTCTCAGATACAGGAAGATCGACGAATTCAGGGAACAGGACAGCGTCCACAAGATCTTTCACAACATTTCCTATGCTGTCAACAAACTTTTCAACTTTGACGAGCATGAGAAGCTCGAATGTCAGCACCCCCGCGCTCGGACTGCCGAGAAACGCTCCTATCCCCATACCCACGGCAAGGGCGGCAACGAACCTTGCCCCTATGTCCTGCCACTCGGCCTCGCCTGTTGAAAGATCCTGCGCAACTTTTAACGCAACCATCACACCGAACGTCCCGAAAGTGAGAGGCTTCAATCCCGCGAAACCCATTGCAGCAACAAGAAATGGGGTAAGTGTAGCAATTGGAGTCATGAGCCACTTTGCAGTGAAAAACAAAGGAATTGCAGTCCCAGCAACTTGGCCAACTTCTTTTGAGCCTGTCATTTCTGCAATTACTCCAGCAAGCGCACTCTGAATTATGTCAAGAAGATTGAGGCCCGCTTTGATTCCAGCACCTATGAACTCACCCAATTTTACGCCAAACGAAGCCGTGGTTTCATAGAGTTTTATATCCTCTGCGCTCATTTCTACGCCTTCCACAGCCCTACGAAGGACTGCTCCTACATCTTGAAGCCATTCGGTTGCGGCCCCTATCCCTTGTTTGACCCAATCAACTAGCCAAGTCGCACCAGAGACTGCACCCGAGAGGATCACTTTAATGTCATCCCCGAGGTTTACTTTCATCTCTCCGGCTTCGCTCATACCGATCTGCTTTCGTACCCAGTCGGCAAATGTATGTACCGGACCTTCCGCAAACCATGTAAGACCATCCCACGCGGCAGAGCCAATAGAGCCGAAGCCCCGGACTAACAAGTCTTTCCAGGTGACTTCGACCTCATCATCTATGCCCGATGATTTCTTTATTCTGTTTTTCAGGTCCTCAATGAAAGTGCTCTGTGTGACTTTCGTCCAGAGCCACTTGACGGCTTCCCACTTCATTGAGAATACCTTCGCGACTCCCTTTGCGAATACTCCTATATCTCCAATATCAAAACCCGAGTTATCGTCTCCGTTTACTTCAACATTTATTTTCGGTCGGATCTGATCTGCGAGCCAGTCGAGCCCGAATGAAGCCTTCTCAGTGAGCCAGACAAAGCCCCTCCACTGCCACGATGCAATGTTAGCTATCGCACTCACAACTACATCCACGATGCCCTGATCTACTTTCTGTTCATCGTCAGCACCGAGATCAATCTTTGGGAGTTTGTCGTCTATCCACTTCACACCTTCCCAGATTGCCGTGCCTGTTACTTTCGCAACATTGAGAATGATGTCAACCGGTGTGGTGCCTAGCTGCTCTTCAGTCCACTTCTTGAGCGCTTCGTATCCGAGAATTATCGTTTCTCCGGTCCATTTCAAACCGAGCCAGCCTAGACCTCCGAAGACTTTGGCAACTTCGATCAGGATATTTGATGTCGCTCCATACTTGTCAAGGCCAAGCTCCGAATAGACCCAGTTTCTGAGAGTGTCAAAACCTATCGCAATCTGTGAACCTACCCATTTGAGACCTAGCCAGCTAACGCCACCGATTACCTTTCCAACTTCAACCGTAGTCTCAATCACAGCAGGGAGGACATTGTCCTTAGCCCACACAGCAACATCATATGACCATTCACCGAGTTTTACCAACCCTTGCCAGGCTACCCCGCCAAACAGTTTAGCAACTTCGATTGTGAGTTCAAAGCCTGTTTCTAGCCCTTCGGAAGCCCAATCATAGACTTCTTTGGCACCAATAGCAACCTTCTGGCCTACCCATTTCAAGCCATCCCACGCTGCCGTGCCAACTACTCTGACCATATCAAGGAAGATTTCAGGGAGCGTTGCGGTTTCTGGGAGATCAAGTTGATCTCTCACCCAACCTTCTATCACTTTGATACCGAGAACTATCTTTTCTCCAACCCACTTGAGACCAGACCATATGATAGAGCCGAAGACTTTTGCAATCTGTATTGTTTGTTCAAAGCCTGTATCTATTTCACTTTCTGCAAAGTCTTTGATAAGAACCGCAAGATTAACTGCTTTTTCACCTATCCATTTTAAGCCGGACCAAATCACCGAACCAAACACTGATGCAACGTTGATAACAGTCTCAATACCAAGCGGTACATATTTAAGAGCAAAATCATAAATCATCTGTGCAGTAACTATTGCTTTCTCTCCGGCCCATTTGAGCCCTTTCCAAACCATACCACCGAAGACTTTAGCTGCATTGATTACAACCTCTATTTCATCTCCAAATTGAGATTTTACCCAGTCAAAGACTATTTGCGTACCTAGCGCGATTTTTTCTCCTACCCATGTAAGACCATCCCAGACAACACCGCCCGCAATCTTTGCGGCATCAACGACGATCTCAAGCGGGGACTTCCCAAGTGCAAGCTCTTCGAGCACCCAGTCTTTGATAGTTTCGTATGTGACGGCTATCTTTTCTCCAGCCCACTTCACGCCTTCCCAAACCAGAGATATAGCCCATGTGGAGGCTGAGACGAGACCGTCTTTGAGTTTTATAAATATAGGCTCAATCACTTTCCAAACGTGTTCAACCGTCCCCTGAATCCCGAACCAGTCGTGATCCCATGCAACACGAAGGGTGTACAAACCAGCAATTAAGAGTGTGGGCCACGAGAATATCGTCTTGAACACGCCTACAATCAGATGACCACCAGCCACAACTATCTGTGAGAGCAAGCTCCATGCAGTGCCAGCAACCTTGAGCGTCAGGAACGCAGCACCTACACCTACAACAGCCTTGCCGAACGGCCCGAGTTCTTCGTATCCTGCCTTGATCGTGTCTTTTAGTGTCTTGAGAATGTCGGTCGGTTTCTCGATCTTCGAGCTGAAGCCTTCCATCCAGTCAGCGGCTTTTTGAATCAAGGGGTTGAACGACTTGCCCAGGACCTCCCCGACATCTCCAAGCGCGGACCAGAATCTCTTCATCGCCACCTGCGTTGTGCCTGAAAGCTGCTCGGCAAAGCCGTCATACTTCTGAATCACGAGGTCGATTGCTGCACCACTCTTCAATTGTTCTTGCGTCAGTTCTCTGAGAAACGGGAGAGCTTCTCCAAGTTCACCCGTCAATCCCGCCTGAGTCTTTGCCAGGTTCTTCATGGCGCTGTTCAGATCCATCCCCGTCACCTGCGAGAGGAGGGCCGCCGCGGTCGTGGCGTTCTCGATCTTCTCCTCCGTGATTCCGAGCGAGAGGCCCAGAGCCGCGACGGATTGGTACGTCTCGTTCCCTATGCCCGTGAGGTGCTGGAGATTGCCCGACAGTTTTGTGACCCTGTCGTATGTACCCTGCGCGTCTCTCGTGAACCTCTGCGCGGCGATGGAGAGTTTCATCATCGCTTGCTCCTGCTCGCCCCACAACTCGATAGACTTCTTCAGTGTGGCGACGACAGAGACGGTCCCGAAGACTCCCATAAGCGTTCTGCCAATATTCTTGATTGTATTATCAAACGAGGCAGCCTGAGTCTGCATCGTCTTGATTCCGTCTGTGAACGGCCTCGAGTTCAGGCCAACATCAAAATTCAGTCCTTCGAAAGCCATAGTCATCACTCCAAAAGAAAGGAGCGCTCAATCAAGAACGCTCCCTCTATTCTGGCTTGCCTGTTTTGCCCTCTCCGCTTCGCGCCTTTCGAGCATCGAGATTCCCGTCATTCCGTAGAGATAGACCAGCTGGTCCTCTCGTTTCAGGTCTCTCCACTCCTCGAGCGTGAGGCCAAACTTCTGTATGCAGAGCATCACTTTCAGAGCTTCAGGGACATACTCCTCTTCGTACTCGAATCTGTCCCAGTCATACCAGTCACGTACCCGGTATTCTAGCTCTTGCTGGGCAAAAAATCCAGCGCCTTGATATCACTCCCGATTTTGTTGAGCTGATTTGCGGTGAAGCCCAGATCTTTGAGAGCCTCCTGAAACTCTTCTATCTTCTCGATCCCGAACTCCTCGACCATATCGAGACAGATCATGATCATGAGTATCGAGATATCGCTGCTTCGCTTCTCGACTGCTTTGCGGTATTCTCCGTCGGTGTAGTCATATACCATGCCCCAGGCATAGTTCGGGTCGTTCTTCGCCTGCTCGATCGAGAGCCCTTCGTCGATGAACTCTTTCCCGTTGTTCTTGTTTATGAGCCGCATCGTTTTTGGGGCCTCGGGAACGGGGAACTTATCTTGATATTGTTTCAGCACAGGGTGATCCCCGAGAGGATAGATTTCAATTCTCGGATACTCAACGACCATCTCGCCCTCTTCGTTCATGCGCGTGACCTTGATTTCCGAGTATCCGTGAGATCTGAAGTATCCCTTCTTGCCGGGATCCTTCATCATCTCTTTGAGATTAAACTTTTCTGCTTTTTGAACGTCCGTCTTTGGCTTGTTGCTCAAATCTTTTCCCTCCTTTTCTGATCTGCTTCCACGCTATTCTTGCGAGCTTTTCCGGGTACTCGCCCCAGGCCAGCTCGTCGTTTTCTATCGAATTCGTTCTCGCCTTGATGGTCTGCGCGAAAGTCGCACACGCATAGACCTGTTCCCACTGATCGAAGAGCGCCCACG
>Ga0209510_1000724_pt1 | contig 42427 bp, 32 predicted proteins | sample BiotimSIPDNA_FD_185749 | JGI IMG/M metagenome (GOLD analysis project Ga0209510, IMG submission 185749) | Anaerobic biogas reactor microbial communites from Washington, USA - Biogas_R1 time_0 SIP DNA (SPAdes) (version 2) | ecosystem: Engineered > Bioreactor > Anaerobic > Unclassified | place...
GCATGCTCAAGGATGAGATGGCATCCGTTCTCCGCAATGCCCGCCATCGGAGCGGCTAAACCAGCGTTGGCATTAGCTATGTCCGCTGCTCGATGCGTTTGATTTGCTTGCGCATCCAAAGCGCGCCACCGGTCTGGTAGCGCCGGACTACCATCATCGAGCAGGGCACGACCTCCATCAGATAGTCATCCAATCTGCCGAAGATCTGTTCGGGCGCGAGCACTTCTTCTGCCGCGCCGATGATCATCAGGTCATAACCGCCTTCCTGACATTCCGCCAGGATACCGTCCGCGATCGAGTCCGTCGTGCGGACTTTGAATTTAAAAACGCTGCTGATACCGTCCACTTCCTGTTCCACGATCTCATGCACTTGCAGCTCTTCGTCCTCGAGGCGTTCTTCGTCCACTTCTCCGCGGACAAGCCTCAGGGCGACGATTTCACCGGTGTCATCAGGCAGGATGATATCCCGCGCCATCTGCAGGGCAAGGCGCGCGTTTGGACCGCTGCCAACCGGCACGAGGATGCGCCGGATGGGGTCAGGCAAACCGCTATCCCTCAGGACAGCAACGTTGCGATTCGCCATCATCATGACTTCCTTGAGGACATTGTTGGGACGCTCCACTTTGGAGTGATCCTGCGGATAGCCCAGCATCACCAGATTGACATCCTTGTGACGGCTGAGCTCCGAGAATATACCTTCTTCCACCCGAAACGCGGCTTTCAGCTTGGAATAGACAGCAACATTATGTTTGATGGCGATCGGGGTGATTACCTCAAGGAAGCTCTGCTGCTCCTTTTTCTTGGCGTCCACCAACGCGGGCACGTCGGAGGAGTCGAGGCTGATGGGCGTTTTGACCACGGTGAACAGGCAGACTGCGGTGTCTTCCTGTTGGTCCACAAGCTGCGCAGCCAGGTTGACGAGACTGCGGGCGGTACTGACCCGCTTCGCAGCAACCAGAACGCGCCCTCCCCCTTCCAGAGACTCGAGGTGGGTGGTGAGGTCCTGACGGGCTTTGATCTGCTTTGAGATCAAATACGCCACACTCAAAACCGCCAGAACGATGCCCAAAAAGAGCAGCGCCTTCGGGTTTGCGAAAGATATGATCAGCAAGCCGGCGCAGGCGGCAGCGATCACCGTGACAGGATACAGGGGCACCTTGAACGGGCGTTCAATGTCCGGGAACTTTTTGCGCAGTTTCGGCATTGCCAGTGTCGCCCAAAAGAGGACGAACATGTAGCCTGCGCTTGAGATGAAGCTGAGGAAGTCCACCAGCCCGATTGCCGCGACGAGCGCGCTGGCTGCAGCCACCATCACGACTGCCACCCAGGGCGTGCGCCAGTGGCTCAGGCGCGAGAGCTGCCGGGGCCAGACGCGTTCACGGCTGAGTGAGAAGGCTTCACGCGTGGCGGAGAGCATGGCGGAATTGACTGAGGTGAGCGTGGCGACAATGCCGGTGATACCCATGATCGGCACGCCGATGCCCGGCCAGAAGCGCGAAGCGGCATCGGTCAGGGCGGTGTCGGATCCCGCCAGTTGCGCGATCGGCACCGTGCCAACGGTCACCATCGTGACAGAAGAATAGATGACCGTGGTGAGCAGCAGGCTGATAAGAATGCCGATCGGGATATTCTTGCTGGGTTGGGTGACCTCTTCGGCGTCGTCAGCGATGACCTCAAAGCCAACGTAGGCGTTGTATGCCAGGGCAATAGCGGAAAGCATGCGCCCAATATGCGCGATGGCGCTTTGGTTTTCAAAAATCCGGCGCCCCGAAAGGAAAGTTTCCATAGAGAAGCCGCCTTCGCTGAAGAACCCTTTATAAATGAAGACGCCAAAAACAATCAGCAGGAAGGCGCCCAACGCTATCTGCAGATTGCCAACGCTGGTTACCCCGCGGATGTGCATCGCTCCGATGATGATAATGACAGCAATGGCGACCGGTACAATGGGCAGATTGGGGATAAAGATGGAGAGTGAGATGGCAAAACCGACCGCGGAAAGGGCGGCATAAAATGTACTCGATAGGCAGTCCAGTGAACCCACGAGGAACATCAGCCAGCCTTTGCCAAAAGCCTCGCTCACGTAGGTCATCGCGCCTCCTGACACTGGGAAAGTAGTCGCGAGTTCACAGTAGTTGAGGGCGATGCTGAGGGTGAGCACTCCGCCAAGAGCCAGCGCGAGAACGGATTCGGGACCGGCTAACTTCGCGACATGCCCGGTAAGGACAAAAATTTCCGCGGCAATGGTGCCGGCAGTGCCGAGCATGATGACCTGAAGAAGGGAAAGTTGCCGCTTGAGCTTGCGTTTTGCCATGTTGTCTCCAACGTTATTTCGTAAAGAAAATTATAGCACTTATAGATATCCCCGCAGGCATGGCTGGACAATTGTTTCGCGTCCAGCCATATTTCGATTAGTGGTTTCAGAGACCAGTAAAAATGCCTTCAAATCGATGGATTGTTTCGCCAGTTTTTGGCTCTACCGATATAGCAGATCGAAAACGCCATCCGTATGGCGGGGTAATAATCCCGCTGGCTCTTTGTACGCCGCCTCTGCCCTACTTTAACTGACCTCCCAAACTCAGCATTTCTCATTATGAATCATCTTTAAAATATACAATAAACGGATATGAAACTTACGACACCGCAATCGAACACTGGAACCTATCTAAATCTGTATTCAGGGTTCTACATATCATTTATTCGCGCGCAAGCGCAAAACGCCTTATATTAAAAGTGGAACTGTGAAAAAACTTATTGAAAGGTCGTTGCGAAGACAATAACTTTTATCGATTCGAAATGGGATCATATCTATTTTTCCATGCTGAGAATCGCGAGTTGTGCACTCGCCTGGTTTATCAGAGAAGGTAAAAAGTAACTAAATCCCTGAGAATGCGTCAGTATTAATAAACATGAAAAGCTTGAGTACGGAAGAACTTTTGGGTCCGAGTAAGCAGGAGAATATGCTTATGAAAAATGTAAGAAAAGCAGGGCATCAATGATTTCATTCGAAAGCAGATATCTGGAATTTGTCGATAAGGTCTATTGGTACATTCTGCTGAAGGTAAAGAACGCGCGTGAGGCTGAAGATCTTACTTCACAAACCTTTGTAAAAGCATATCAATCGTATTCTGCCCTCAGAGATCAGGATAAGTTCGCCCCGTGGATATTCAAGATTGCGCACAACTTATCCATGGATTATTTTAGACATTCCAAGCAGTATAGCGCGGAAGCCCCCAATTGGTTACAAAGTGAAGATGAAGATTTGTTATCCAACGCGATAAACTCCGAACTTTCCAGACGGATTCAAATGGAAATTAAGAGATTATCGAAAGAAGAGCAGGACTTGTTAGCCCTTCGTTTTGTCGCCCAATTGACGTTCAAAGAAATGGCAGCTGTACTCCGACGAAATGTATCGACTGTTAAAAAACAATACTACAAGCTAATAATCCTGTTAAGAAACACATTGGAGGAAAAATGAACATTCCTGAATTTGAAAAGGAAATAGAAAAGTCTTACCTTCCTCAGTTTCCGAGAAAGGAGTTCAAAACTTCTTTGCAAAGAAGTTTTCAAGCCTATGAAAATAAACCATCGGTTCGAACTATCTTCACCCGGGCGTTGCCAGGACTGGCGATACTGACAATTCTGGCAGTTGTCTTGATCATTGGACCCAAAAATGTATGGGCGCAACTACAAAAATGGTTCGGTTATGCTCCGGGTGTGGGGCTCGTTTCTTCAGGGTCAAATGTGAGAGTTTTGGAAGAACCTGTAAGTCAAACTCAAAATGGGATTACTTTGGAATTAACTTCTGTAACAGCCACCAATTCAAAAACCGTAATCAGTTACAGAATTATCGGCGCTCCTGGAGATGCTTACAGTAATGATGAAAACCAAGCTTTTGGCTGCCAGTCGGATCCATACATACTAACCGAAACTGGTGAGAAGATCGAAACAATCGGCAGCAGAAACACATTTGCTGCGCTGCCTGAAAACACGACCAAAGCTTCTCTGGAGTTCCCTTGCCTGCCAGAAACCCAAGCCGGAAGAGTACCAGAAAACTGGAGTATCCCATTCTCATTGGTTGATGTAAAGTTGGAAGATATTGCCATGCCGGTGATAGAAGATGCTCAAGCTGAGGTTTCAGAAGCAACACCAACTACAATCACCCAGAAACTGGTCGACTTACCGTCAACTCTTTCAGAAACGGCTGTTCTGCAGATCGAGAAAGTGATACAAACCCAAAATGGATACATTTTCGCTGGAGTAATTCCCAATCAGGACACTGAAACCGAGTGGCTCGGATCATTCTCAACAAGCAAACCAATCATCTTTGATTCTGAGCAAAACAGACTTCACGATTTTGAGCCTGCAAATCGCAAAGAAATAATGGAAATGCTATCCTCACAGATTGACGCAGGAAACTACCCGTGGATGGTGGAAACTGATACCGACGGCATTGCCTTTCCGATAACGATTCTATGGGAAGCACAATGGTTTTCAAGGGAATCTAACTCTGTGGAAACAAGATTCGAGTTTGATTCAGTACAAATAAAAGATGCCGGATCTGAGCTGCGGCTGAATCAAAAAATTCAACTTGGAAAGGACGAAATCACAATCCAATCCGTTCGAAGAACAAATCAAGGAAATCTTGAATTCAAATTCCTTGTGCCGGAAGGGTTTGCTGGTCTCGATATCAGCATTTCGAATGCTCAAACCAATTGGGTTTCAACAAACAACGAGAATGGCGTACTCACCCTTACACCCTTCATTGACCTTCTTCCGGAAGGAAAAATCGAAGTTCATTTACGCAATCCGGTATATTATGGGAAGCAAACAGTTTTTTCATCTCAATGGTCTCCTTCAGGCACAACAACACAGGAACGAGATCCGAGCTCTGCCAATCCAGGCTGTTTGTTGCTGGAGCCATTTCCGGTATTTGAAAAAGATGAGGCTCACCTGCACGGTAAATTGCTCTTTACTGAACCAATCGCTGAAAGCGGCGTTAACGGCTTGACCCTTTACAATATTGACGGTACCGACCGGCAAGTTATTACGGAACAAGGAAATTGGGGCGCTTTCTCCCCAGACGGGCAACGCGTCGCTTATTCCGGGATAGATCAGGCTCTTCATATCTACGACCTGCAAAGCGGGGAAGATAACGCTATAACAACTGCAAGTGGCATAGACATCAAGTGGTCTCCGGATGGAACCCAACTCGCTTATGTCAATACTGAATCCCAAACAGGCGTTACATTAAATATCATTAATACGGATGGAAGCGGGAAAAAAGCATTAGTTCAACACATGCAGATAAAGAATATTGGTTTTTCGCCTTCGGATGGGAACCTGTATTTCACAAGACAGTATCTGCCTGAGAACAAGGATACAACACTTCATTCAGTAGACCCCATTTCCGGACTAATTACAGATTTAGGCACGTTGCCAGAGCCAGGCGCTGTCTTTTTTGACAATACCGGATTTAACTTATTCATTGTGCCTGGCAGAACGGGAAATGTATACCTTTACAATATCGCTGAGAACGCATCCACATTATTTGCTCAACAAAATGAATTCAGCGGCGGGATTGGAAGTTCCGGGTTTATGTTTGGAGCCACACAGACAGGTGTACCCTATAAGTATGATCAGTCAGCGCTCGTTGACTACAACAAGTGTAATGGTTGGCTGTTGGATTATTCTATTCCAGGAGGAAGCCTGATGGACATTTATATTGAAGACAGTCTTTCGGATAGCAACTAAAGGAAATGAGCAACTTGTGCGGATGTTTCACGGCGGGTTGAGGACGACCATAAGGCTGCAAAATGATGGTTCGGATTGTCCTCAACCACGCCCTACGAAAAATGCCACGCCTTCGTGGCGGATTGGGGACGTTCAAATGGATTCAAAATATTGGACATTGTCGTCTCCAATTTTGCCCTGTAATAAGCGGTGGAAGCTATACCTTGTTTCGCGAGGACATATCCCACCGTACGGATAGGGACCTGCTCCATCCGTCAGGAAGGAACTGTGAGGAATTTTATTCCATGCGATTGGACAAGCAAGCATCGCGTATTTTTTCCCAAATCAATGCGGGAGATGGAAAACAGAAATTTTTCCAGCAGGGCAGTCTGGCTGATGTATAATCAATTTGTTAAATCAACCATGAGGTTTCGTGATGAGCATAGCATCAGATTTTCAATCGATCATTTTCAAACTCCAGACCTACTGGGCGGGGCAGGGTTGCCTGATTTGGCAGCCTTACTACTCCCAGGTCGGCGCCGGCACGATGAACCCCGCCACTTTTTTGCGGGTGCTCGGTCCGGAGCCCTGGCGTGTCGCGTACGTGGAACCTTCAGTCCGACCGGACGACGGGCGCTACGGGATCAACCCAAACCGCCTTCAGCAGCATACTCAATTCCAGGTCATCCTCAAGCCCGATCCGGGCAACCCTCAGGAACTCTATCTCAATTCGCTGCTTGCCCTGGGTATTGATCCGGCGGAGCATGATATCCGCTTTGTGGAAGATAACTGGGAATCGCCGGCGCTCTCTGCCTGGGGTCTTGGATGGGAAGTCTGGCTGGACGGTCAGGAAATCACTCAGTTCACCTATTTCCAGCAGGCGGGCGGGATCGTTTTGGACGTGCCCGCGGTCGAGATCACTTATGGGCTTGAGCGCATTGCCATGAGCCTGCAGAAAGTACGCGATTTCAAGCTTATCCGCTGGAACGAAAGCCGCTCCTACGGCGATGTGTACCAGGTGGCGGAACGCGAACATTCCACTTACTACTATGAAGTTGCCGATGTGCCCAACCTGAGGCAGATGTTTTCTCTGTTCACTCAGGAAGCGGAAAACGCGCTGGCAAGGGGCTTGGTGCTGCCGGCTTACGACAATGTCATTAAATGTTCCCATACATTCAACGTGCTGGACGCTCGCGGAGCAGTTGGTTTCACAGAACGGCAGACGCTTTTTGGCAAAATGCGCGAGCTTTCCCGTAGGGTCGCTGAGACCTACTACGACCAGCGGAAAGAAATGGGTTTCCCCTGGATGAAAGGCGAACAACCCGCGCTGACACTCGAAAAAGAAAACCTGCCTGAAATCAGCGCTGAACGCGCGGATCTCCTGTTTGAAATTGGCTGCGAGGAGCTGCCAACCGCAGATCTGGATGCCGCGGTCAGCAACCTAAACACGCTTATGCGCAATCTGCTCGCGGAAGCGCGGCTCGGGTATGAAGACCTCAGCGTCCAGGGCACCCCGCGGCGTTTGGTCGCGCAGGTGAAAGCCCTCCAGACCCGTCAGGCGGACAGGAAAGTCGAGGTGAAAGGTCCCCCCGCAGACCGCGCCTTTGACGCTGAAGGCAAACCGACCAAGACAGCCGAAGGCTTTGCCCGCAGTCGCGGGGTTAGCGCGGATCAACTCCAGGTTCGGGACTTTGAAAACGGACGCTACGTGGTCGTTGAGATGTACGAAGCAGGCAAGTCGGCAGTTGAAATTTTGGCTGAAGCTCTGCCGGAAGTCATTGCGAACCTGCGCTTCACTAAATCCATGCGCTGGAATGACAGCGGCGTGAGCTTCTCGCGCCCTATCCGCTGGTTGGTGGCGATGCTTGGCGAGGCGGTCGTGCCGTTCGCGTACGCAAAGCTCCGGTCCGGGCGGGTGACGCGCGGATTGCGCTTCGCACAGGAAGCCGAAAAAGTGCTCCAGACCCCTGCCGATTATCCGCTTTATCTGCAGGCGCAGGGCATTATCCTCGATTCCGAAAAGCGCCGGGAGCTTATCTGGAAACAGGCGCTCGCCCTGGCAGAAAGGGTCGGCGCGACACTGACGGAAGACCCCGCCTTGCTGGATGAGGTCGGTAATCTGGTGGAAAGACCTGCCGCGATGCTGGGCAGCTTCGACCCGCGCTATCTTCAGAACCTGCCCGCTGAGGTGCTCATCAGCGTGATGAAAAAGCACCAGCGCTACTTCCCCGTCATCAACGCGGACGTCAGCCTGACCAATCACTTCATTGTTGTCCGCAATGGCGATCAGGAATTTGCCGAAACGGTCGTGGACGGCAACTTACAGGTCGTGCATGCCCGCTTCGCAGATGCGGAATTCTTTATCCGCGAGGATCTGGAAAGGAAACTGGCAGACTTTGTCCCTGAGCTTGAAAAACTGACCTTCCAGAAAGAACTCGGCTCCATGCTCGCCAAGACCCGCCGAATTCAGAAACTGAGCAACCAGCTTGGCGCGAAACTTGGGCTCAGTCAGGCAGATCAGAAGACTGCAGGCCGCGTGGCGGAGCTCTGCAAGGCAGACCTTGCCAGCCAGATGGTGGTGGAAATGACCAGTCTGCAGGGCATCATGGGGCGCTACTACGCCGCGAAATCCGGGGAAACGCCGGATGTCGCTCAGGGCGTGTTTGAGCACTATCTTCCCCGCACGATGGAAGACCGCCTGCCGGAAGGCTGGGCGGGCGTCTGCGTGGGGCTGGCGGACCGGCTCGACTCGATCGCGGGACTGTTCGCGGTTGGTCTGGCGCCGACAGGGAATAAGGACCCCTTTGCCTTGCGCCGAACCGCGCTGGGCTTGGCGCAGCTCTTGATGGAAAAGCGAATCAGCTTCGATGTGCGCGAGGGCTTGGAGGCGGCGGCGAGTTTGCAGCCCGTGGAAGTGAAAGAGGAAGTCATAACCGCGGCGTCAGAATTTGTCGCGGGGAGGCTACACGGATTGCTGCTGGAGAAAGGCTTCCGCTACGATGTTGTCGATGCGGTGGAGCAGGTGAATGCCAATAACCCGGCAGTCGCCGCGGAACAAGCAGGCGTTTTGGGCGCGTGGGTAGTGCGGGTAGATTGGGGGACCATTCTGCCTGCGTATAGCCGCTGCCTGCGGATGACCCGTGAGTTGACCGAGGAATTTCACGCGGACAGCAGCCTGTTGGTGGAGCCGGAAGAAAAAGCCTTGTATGAGGCTGTCCGGAAGGCAGAACGGGAACTGGAGGAGGCGCCGGGCTTTGAGAACGCACTGACCCATGTGGAGCGGCTTGTTCCGCTGATCAACGGGTTCTTTGATAAGGTACTGGTGATGACGGAGGATGAAGCGCTCAGAAATACCCGTCTTGGGATGCTGCAAGCCATCGCGGCGCTGTTGAAGCCCTACGCGGACATTTCCAGGCTGGAAGGTTTTTAGAGCGGTTCTCCGGTTAAATTCAAGGGCAGGTCGGCTTACTGTGAATTAGTGATTCACAATCTAAGCGATCCAAAAAGGGGGAAGTAAACCATAGCGGAACTATCAGACCGCAATGGGATATTCGAAGTTACCGCTAACTGATTCCAAGGTTTCATATCTTATTCTTGTTTGTCCAATCAGACAGATTCAGAGTCGGAATTCAGCCATTGGATCATGATTGAGAATGTGAAAGGGGGAAGTTGGCGCGGTTCTTGCAACATATTCGGCAGGTTTATCAAAGGAGTTCATTATGTTAGGACTACTCATCAGTTTCTTAAAACAATTTTTCAGCCCGATGGGATTCGCGGCACTGTTGCTGTTCATCACGCTTTTCCTGATCAAGAAGCACCCCAAAACCGCGATCTGGTTTGTGCTGATTTGTTTGATCGTTGTCGGCGTGCTTGGCAACCCCGTTTTCTCCATGTTCCTGACCCGTTCAATGGAGTGGCGGCATATGCCCCCAGCCCAGGGCGCCAAAGCGGATGCCATCCTGGTGCTTGCCCAGGGCACTCTGCCCGCGGATACGCCCCGCCAGCGCGTGGAAGTGCAGGATCAGGCAGACCGTCTGCTCTACGCAGCCACGCTCTACCAGCAGCAAGCCGCGCCCCTGGTAATTATCAGCGGCAGCGCCAGTCAGACTGCTTCCGCCCACACCTTGCTGCTCGAACTCGGCGTGCCGAAAGACGCCATCCTGGTGCAGGCTCAATCCTCGAACCTGCCAACGGATGCTGAACTTACGGCGCCGATTCTTGCTTTACAGGAGGTCAAGCATATCCTTCTGGTCACATCCGCAGTCCACATGGACCGGGCATACTTCGTCTTCCGCCAACTCGGCATCGAAGTGACTCCTGCTCCAACAGATTACCGCGTGAGCCTGCAGGATTGGAAGGCGCTGACCGCCTGGGACTGGCGCAGTCTCATCACCAAGCTCATGCCCACCAGCGAAGCCTTCAACCAGTCGGCGCAGGTCCTCTGGGAATACTTTGGGCTCGCGTTTTACCGCGTCAAGGCTATTTTCTGATTTGGTCAAATCGCTGACCCTCTATCAGCGACAAAACTTCCGCAAAGAGTCTGCCAACCGCCCGGTTGGCAGACTTGATTAAGCCCAAATGGAACCCAAACACGTGAAAAAACGTCTTTGGAATAGAATTCAATCAGGAGGAAGCATGTTTCAAAAAATTGTTTTTGTCGCCCTTTGTGTGATGGTGCTCGTGGGATGCGCCGTCAGCCCGACCGCCTCACTCCAACCCGAAACCCTGACCGGTAAACTGGCGTACGAGACTGCTCCGCAATTTACAGACGCTGAGCTGCAGGAATTAGTTTCCAGCCAAAACGCGTTTGCGAACGCGATTTTTGCCTATCAGGCGCAAGCCAAAGAAAACCTGGTCATTTCTCCATACAGCCTCTATCAGATTCTCAGCATGTTATACGCTGGAGCGGTTGGTGAAACTGCCGGCGAGATGCGCCAAACGCTGCGCCTGCCTTGGGAAGATGCTGACGCTCACCGCGTGATCAACGCGCTGAACCAGCGTCTTTTCAGCACAAAGGGTACGGAGAGCGGAGAGGAGCAGGCTTTTGAGCTAAAGATGGCAAACGCGCTCTGGGCGGACCGAGACCGCGAATATGAACAGGCATTTCTGGATACGCTCACACGGAATTACGCCGCGGGCTTGAAAACACTCGATTTTTCTGATGGCAGCGCCGCCTCCGAGGTCATCAATGCCTGGGTCGCCGAGCAAACCGCCAACAAGATCACCCAAATCGCGGAACCTTCCATGTTCTCTGAGAACACCGCGCTCGCGCTTACCAACGCGGTCTACTTCAAGGCAGCCTGGATGCATCCGTTTTACGAATCCGCTACCAGCCCAGCGCCTTTCACGCTTCTCAGCGGCGAGCAGAAAGAGGTCCCCACAATGCTGTTGGAGGCGAGCTTACCCCTCCGCGTCACGGATGAACTGACCGCGGTGCGGCTGCCTTATGCCAATGGGGATATGGTGATGGAAATCCTGATGCCAAACCTCGACGCCTGGGAAAACGCGGATGCCCTTTCGCGGCTTGGGGCGTACCAGGAGAGCCTGGGGGACTTGGAAGCCACGACCGTTCTCCTTAGTCTGCCGAAATTCCGCATCGAAACCCCAACCATGGACTTAATTCCCGCGTTGAAGGAAAACGGCATGCGGCTCGCGTTCTCAGGCGAAGCTGACTTTTCGGGAATCAGCGGCGACCAATCGCTTTACGTTTCAGCCGCTGCCCAAAAGGCGTTTATCGATGTGAACGAACAGGGCACGGAAGCTGCCGCGGTATCCATCGTGGTGATGGAGGAAAAAGGCGTACCGCAAGAACCGCTGAAGGTTAACATCGACCGCCCATTCCTCTTCCAAATCCGCGACACCGCCACCGGCGCGATCCTTTTCCTTGGCATGGTGGCAGAACCATAGATCCGGGTGGGAACAAATCGAGCCCGATAATCGTCCAATTCACAGCGAAACATAAAAACCGCTGAAGGAGATAGAATGAAAACAAACACAATCACAATCATGGCCAGTATCGTAATCATCATTGCTCTCTTGCTGGGAGCCTGCGCGCCTGTACAGACACCGGCAGAACCGGATCCACATCCGGCGGAAAAAACCGAAGAAGAAGGCACAATCGAAGATTCGAGCGGTGAGGTCGCATATATCGTGGACCCCACGGCAGACCCTGAAGCGCTAAAGGCGCTTGCGCAGTCCAATAACGGCTTCGCGCTGGCGCTCTATCAGGCGCTGCGCGATCAGGACGGAAACCTGATTTACTCGCCCTACAGCATCTTCCAGGCGCTGCTGATGACTGGCGCCGGCGCCAAAGGCGAGACCGCCAGCCAGATGGCAAGCGTTTTGGGCGTGGATCCGAACGATCCGGAAATGCACAACCTGATGAACGCTCTCAACAAGGCGCTCACCTCGATCCCGGAAAACCTTAGGGGCGACTCTCAGCCGCTGACCTTTACGGTCGCCAACGCGGTTTGGGCGCAGAAGGATTTCCATTTTGAACAGGAGTTTCTGGATACGCTCGCAGCCAACTACAATGCCGGGCTGAAACTGGTGGACTTCAATAATCCCGAAGAAGCCCGCAATCTCATCAACCTTTGGGTGGCTGCCCAGACCAACGACAAGATCAAAGAGATCATTCCGCAGGGCTTGCTTGACGAAATGACCCGCATGGTGCTCACGAACGCGGTCTATTTCAAAGCCGGATGGTCGCATCGTTTTGATGAACAGGAAACCAAAGACGGCAGCTTCATGCTCGCCGACGGCAGCGCCAAGTCCGTGCCCTTCATGCACGCTGGTTTCAATACCGCCGCTCTTGTTGACGAGAACCTCGCCGCCCTCACGCTGCCCTACGAAGGCGGAAGCTACGCCATGGCAGCCATCATGCCCCAGGCGGATTTTGCCGGCTTCGAGGCGCAGTTGTCCGCTGAGAAGCTCCGGCAGATCCTCGCAGAGCTTCAGGATTCCAGCGCTTTCGTTGACCTGAGCATGCCGAAGTTCAAGATAGAAAGCATGTTTGGGCTTTCAGAAAAGCTCGAAGCTCTCGGCATGCCGGACGCGTTTGATGCCCAAAAGGCAGATTTCTCCGGTATGACCGGCAATAAGGATCTGATGATCAGCTCGGTGCTGCACCAGGCAACCATCGACGTCAATGAACAAGGCACTGAAGCCGCGGCTGCGACCATTGTTGGGATGAGCATGACCTCAATGCCTTCGCAGAACCTCACGATCAGCCTGGACAAGCCTTTCATTTACGTTATCTACGAAACCACCACCAACGCCATTGTCTTTATGGGGCGGGTGGTAAATCCGTAATAAGATTTGGACAATAAAAAACTCCTGCCGACATGAGCAGGAGTTTTTTGTTCGGCTAAGTAAGATCAGCCAGCCATGTATGCCATCGAGACCGTGCCCGGACCGACATGGCTGCCGATCATCGGGCTGACCTCGGAACGAATGATTTCAATCGGGTTGAGCTGTTCTTTCCCGAGGTTTTCCAACGTAACCATGTCATCAAAAGCCAGGGCGTGGAAAGGCGCAAGACGCACCGGCGTGCGGCCGGCTACGTCTCTGACGATCAGGTCAACCATGCGGTTCAGCGCTTTTTTGCGGGAAATAACGCTTTCGACCAGTTCGATCTTGCCGTCGCGGATTTCCATGATAGGCTTCAGGTTCAGCGCGGAGCCAAGCAGGCGTTTGGCGGAGTTGATGCGTCCGCCGCGGTGCAGGTATTCAAGATTATCGACGGTGAAGTAGACGCCAATATGGCTGTAAGAATCCTGCGCCAGTTGGTAGCATTCCTTCAGGCTCGCGCCCTGGTCGGCAGCCCGCGCGACGGTCAGCACCATCAGGCTCAATGCCATCGAGACTATTTTTGAGTCCATCACGATCAAATCCTCGGGGTTGCCGAGCTCGGCTTTTGCCTGAATGGCGGAATTGACCGTGGCGGAAATGCCGGTGGAAATGCCCAGATAGAGCACCTGCTTGCCCTCGTCGAGCAGCTTTTTGAAGACCTCAAGGAACTGCCCAACCGTGACCTGGCTGGTAGTCGCCATATTTTTGGATTTAGCTAATTGCTGATAAAACTCCTCAGCCTGGATATCGACTCCGTCGAAGTAAGACTTGCCTTCCCAGTGGAGCGTCAAAGGCAGAACAGGAATCTGATATTGATCCACATATTGTTTGGGAAGGTAAGCGGAAGAATCAGTAGCGATAACAACTTTTTTCATAGTTTCCTCAATACCTGTATTTTATAAAAGTATAGCACACCAATTTTACCAAATTTGACAGGATGTATCACTGATGAATTCCTCCTGTGATAAATTCCGCCTGCCTGTGAGGCTGTATCGTCGAATCAGGATGCGCCTTCCTGATTCATTTACCTGCAATTCCAAAAAGATCCTGCAGAATTCTGCGTCCTTGACCGCAAAAGGCGAGGTTTTGGCGCTGGCAGATAGTTTTTGAGAGATTCCGCGAGAGCTGTAATGCTATCATAGCCTCCATGCTGCCTGGAATGCGGCTCCTGGAAGGAGCGGCGCAGGCAAGAAAGGAAACTATGGAGACTATCCATTCAACGACTAAACAAACAAACGAAACATCCGCGCCTACACCGGAAAACCCCGTTGGGACGGATGGAAAACTCAAACATCCCTTCCCGATCCTGCTGGCGGTCTTTGCTCTGGCGCTGCTCTTGGACGTCCTTTTCTTTGAGAAGGCGTGGGGTTGGCACTGGGCTGCGGCGATAAACCTCTATTTAATCAGCGCGGCTGTGTTCGCGCGTGCTGAAGGTAAAAGAATCCCGCGGGAGAGCGTCACGCTGATGGTGCTCACAAGCCTGACTGCCTTGCTCACGGGGCTGCGCAACGCGAGCGCCACCTCCCTTGCGCTGATCTTTGCCAGCGGGTTGGGTATGCTGCTGACGACCGTCAGCCTGCTGAACGGTCAATGGATGCAGTTCCGTCTGCGGGAGCTTTTCGGCGAACTGTTCAAATTGATCCCAACCGGCGTGATCGGGACGCCCTCCCTCATTCTGGAAGGCATTCAGAGCGCGCAGGAAGGCAAAGCCCAAAACGCGCCGGGGAGCAAACGCGGGCTCGCGGTGCTGCGCGGTCTGCTGATTGCCATTCCGCTTCTGCTCGGGTTTGGGCTGCTGCTGGCTTCTGCGGATAAAATTTTCTCCAACCTGCTTGGTTCCGCGCTCGACTGGTTTAAATTTGAGCACATCGAAAACCTCGGAGCTCAGGTCATCATTGTCCTGCTGCTCACATGGGTTGGAGCTGCTGGGCTCTGGCACGCGCTGACCAACAGCCAGAAATTGCTGACCATTGAAGCGGACAAACCTCTGTTTAAGCCCTTTTTGGGTATGACCGAAGCCAGCATCGTCCTGGTGAGCTTGAATCTTTTGTTCGCGGTCTTTTTAGCGGTGCAGTTCCGCTATTTCTTCGCCGGCTCGGCAAACGTGCACATCGACGGCTTCACTTTTGCTGAATACGCCCGCCGCGGTTTTTTCGAACTGGTCGCGGTGGCGTTGATTGCCGGTGTCTTGTACTTCAGCCTTGCATCCTTCACCAAGCGCGAGAGTGCGGCGAAAAGGCGCGGCTTTTCCATCCTGGCAGGGCTCCTGCTTGCGCAAGTCGGCGTAATCTTGGTTTCGGCGTTCCAGCGGCTGCGGCTCTACGAACAGGCATACGGCTTTACCAGCCTGCGTCTGGCGGCGCATGTTTTCATGGTCTTCCTCGGTGTACTACTGCTGGCGCTTATCCTCATGGAGCTGACGAGGTCTTTCCACCGACTGGGTCTGGCGCTGGTGCTCGGATTGATGGCTTTCGCGTTGGTGATGGTTGGCATTAATGAAGACGCACTTATCGCCAATCAGAACATCCAACGTGCGATCAGGGGAGAAGAACTGGATGCAGGATATCTCATCTACAGCCTCTCGAACGATGCTGTGCCGGAGCTCTTCCGCGCGATGGACGATCCGAAGCTTGACGCGGAGCTGCACGAGAAGCTGGAGCTGGTGATGGCGTGCCGCTACGGGAAGTTCACAGCCAAATACAGGGATGCTTCCTGGCAATCCACCACCATCTCGACGCTCGCCGCGAAAAGACTCTACGAGCAGCACGCGGAAGCTCTCCCGAGCCTGGTATTGGAGCCTGAATCCAACAGCGCCTTCGTGAATATTGATGGACAGAAGATTTGGTGCTGCGACGCGCCGGACCTTTAAGTAAAGCATTTGCATTCTAACAGCCAGTATCGTCTGGCTGTTTTTGTCCCCGCGGTGCGTTCTTTCAAAAGAACTGCGGTAAGATTGATCCCGAAAGAGATTCACCATGAACTATCAATCGCTTACACCCCACGATGCCACCGGTCTGCTGAGCCTGGTCGGGTTGGTCGTCCTGTTCATTGGGCTTCTGTTCCTGATCCGTCGCACGCAGCAAAAACGTCTGCAGCAGGCTCAGGCTGCGCCTGCCGCAGCGGCGAAACCTTTCCCCCAGAACCTTGAGGCCCGCCTGCAGATTCTCCCCGATAGCGGCGAACAGCGCCAGGAGAGGCTGGCGCAACTGCGCCAGGCATACGCCGATTGGCAGTCCGCGTATTGGCTGCGGGGATTGGACGGCGCCACGGAATTCCTGCGAGGGCAGACCACCAAACGCGGATTGCGCTATCAAATCAGCGCCACAAGCCTTGTCCAGGGTCTGGCGATGCTCATTCAAACGCAAATGGCAGAAAAGGACGATGATTCCTGCGCGGGGTTTGAACGCTTGCTGGCATGCCTGCTGAGCCGTCCCGCCCAGGATTTCCCCGCCCTCAGCAGTTGGCTTTTCATGCCGGATTTGCCGACCTCACCGCGCCTGCAATCTGACCTGCACGCCGAAGCCTGGATTCTCTCCGCGCTGCTGGCGGCGGAGCGGCAGTGGGGCAGCCTGGAGCGGATCGACCTCAACCAAGTGCTCGCCGAAAGGGCGCGGGCACTGCCCGACGCCCTTCGAAATGAATCTGAAGAAGATAGCGCGGTTTTCAGCCCGTTTTTGTACCGCATCATCGCGCGGGGTTTCCCGGATCCCATCTGGCATTCGCGCGCGGACGCGGACTGGAAGGCGCTGGTCCCGCGCCTGCGCGTAGGCAAAGGACTGCCTGCCAGGCAAGAAGCGCTGAGTATGCTTCAGATCGGACTGGAAGGCATCCTCCAGCCTGACGGTGACTTCCCGCAGTGGTCCGACCTGGCTTTCGCCCGCCTCAAACGCGCGCTTACCAGCCTTGGGGAGCTCGATGGCGAGGTGGAAGAAGGCTTCTCACGGCTTGCCAGCTTCTGCTGCTGTGTTCCGCTGGCTGCGGCAGATAAAAATGGGGCGGAGGCTGAGGGACTCTGGTCGCGCCTCATCCAGGCGCAGGCTGCCCGGCAGGACGCATTGGGCGCGAGTTTGCGGCTGCTGACGATGATGATGCTTGCGGAAACTTTTTGGCTTGGGGAAAGCGAGGCGCCTGTTACACAAGAGGTATAGAGCGGACTTCCACCTGCGCAAGTAATTCCATGAATTCTTCTTTTTGAATGACGCTGTAGTCCTGGTGCGAGACATATGCCACGCGGGTGGCTGACGCCCGGCGCGCGATTTCCACCAGAGGCAACTTTTTCGCGAAACCATCTGCCAGACCCGCCATGAAGGCTCCTCTCAAGCCGGTTACCCTGAGGGACGGCACCTTCGGAGGGATGGTCGCGACCATCAGGTCTCTTGAAGCAACAAGGGTACCGCCCGTCTCGAGAACGAGCGCCAGATACTCCACGCCCTTTGATAAAAAGCCCATTGCAGCCCGTTTCGCGATATCGAAAGTCCGGATTTCATAACCCATCAGGCGCTCCGCCTCGGTTATTTCCGGGTAGAGCAGCCAGGGATTTTCTTCGATCCCGGGTTTAAAACAAGGACCGGTAGCATCAAAGATGACATGCACGCCCCGCGCCTTGAGCATGCGGATCAGAGTCGCGTAAAAATCCTCAGGCACGCCTGGAGGCAGGCTTCCGCCGACTACCCAGATATCCCCTGGGCTGGCATACCGCTCCACTTTGGCGAACATTTCGTCAATGGCTTCGGGCGGGATGAAGGGACCATGCTCGTTCACGAGCATGTACCAGTCGTTGTCTTCTTCCCTAAGGACTGTGTTGGTTCGGGTCTCGCCATCCACCCAGACAAAGTCCGTCTGGATTCCCAGCTTTTCCAACCCATCTTCGAGCATCTTGCCTGCTCCTCCGCCAACCCATGCAATCGCCAGGCTGTTCTGCCTGAACATGCGCAGCCCGCGCGAGACGTTGATGCCCTTCCCAGACCACTCCAACTGAGCGGGAGCAGCCCGTAATATCTCATTAAACTTGATGCGGTCGACCAGCATTGTCCTCTCCACGCTGGGGTTGGGTGTCAGGGTGATGATCATGTGTCTATTTTATCAGTTATAGCGGCAAAAATCGCCTGTATTTATGCCGAAGGCACATAATCCACGGAAGTTGTCCGCAATCGATAGCTTTGATCAGGAATGTGGAGCCGCAGGTTCTCAACGAAGCAATCCGCGCCGGTTTCGGATCGCAGCCAGGTACCCACCGCCTGCCAGGGAGTCTCAAGGTTGCGTCCATCCCCCGCTTTGATTCGTCCGTCTTTACCGAGCCAAAACTCCGCGCTGTTCGCTTCCGGCATCGTGAAGACCCGCAGACGGCGTTTGGGAGTGACCCACGCAAGCAAGTTCTCCAGGGAAGGCGTCCCAAGGCGCAGTAGGCGCAAGAATTCCTCCTGACAGTCCAGCCCGGATTCGCTGACGTAGGGCAGGCTGAACCCGGAACCAGCTTCATAGTCGAAGCCGGAAAAGCAGGCGGCTGTCTCCGCGACCCGCGCCATCAACTCTGCCGAATCGCTCAGCATGGTCAGCTTAAACAACAGGTCCGCTTCGGGCGAACGGGGTTTCCACTGCCCGGTTGAAGCGTCCAGCAGGAGCAGTTTTCCTCCGGGAAAGCCCAGGTTCTCATCCAAGCCGAGGCTGTAGTAGGCAGCGGGATTTGCCGCTCCATCGCGCGAGATCACCAGCCAATGCTTTTGACCAGCCGCGATCGGGCAGGGCTGCGAGAGCCACAGGCTCACCCAGGCGTAACTCTCGCCCGAAATCGCGCTTGCCGGCAGGGTTGCCTCCGCAAGAACCGCCCCGCCGGGCTGTCCAAGAGAGTCCGTGCGTATCTGAAAGCGCAGGGAGTCCTGCGGACTGCCGATTTTCCGTATTCGCGTGTTCAGCGCTGCCAGGCTGCCCGCTTCCGCGGGGGTGAAGGATTGGGCAAGGCTCGCACCCAAAGCCTGGAAGCCTTGCTGCGCAGGCGAATGCCCCAGAATGTCCGTGTGCGCCTGCCACTGGCGCCAGCGCATGCGTCCAAACCAACCCCGGCAGGAAACCCGGATGCCGGTCAATGTCAAAGAAGGCGTCAGCCTGCGGGAGGGCAGAGCCCAGCGGCGAAGGCTGGCATCCCGCAGGAACAGCGCTTGCTGCTCGCTGAGCAGGTCCTGTCGAAGGAGCCTCTCTTTGATGCCGTAGAGCGCCTGGCTGGTTGGCTCGTCTTTCCAGGCTGTTTGGGTAAGCGTGCCGAAGTCTTTTCCGGGTTCCATGCTGCGGTAGCGCACCGCCGCCCGGTTTGCCAGGTCCTCCAGGGAGGATTCAAGTCCGGTCGCGCCAAAGGTCTGACTGATCTTTTCGACCCAACCCCACCACACCAGACGATCGGCGGGGTCATAGATCTCCACACCGCAGCCAAGCCAGCTTTGAAGCGCCGCGAAGCTGACGCTTGGCGTTCCCAGACCCAATACGGCATCTTGCGGACCGCCAAGCGCGTCCCAGCTCAGTTCGAGCGGCTTGAGCCCTGAGAGCGGGTTCTGACGGTCTGTCAAAAAAGCGCGCCAGCTCACGGCTGCCTCCAGGCAGGGCGGTACCATGCCCGCACCGAGACCGTCCGCCCGATGGGGGCGGCGCCGTTCGCTTCGGTCTGAAAACAGTAAAACCGCTGCAGGGTGCCCGGCTTCAGGCAGTGCCCGCTGCCAACCCGCAGGTGTGTTGCCAGCTCCAGTCCGCCGCTTTTGGACCAGACCGCCTGGCGGGCAGGGTCGTCGATCAGGCTGGCGTTTTGTTTGAGGGCGCCGATGGCGTGGTAGGCTCCGAAGCTTTGTTGGGGAAGGAGCAAAAAATCATCGAGGTCGAGCTGGTGCGCGCCGCTTCCGCTATGAAAAGCCTTTAAGACCAAGCTGTGCGCTGACGCCGCGCTCTCCAGAGGCAAGTCGCCCCAAGGCACGCTCAGCGGTTCCATGCGCAGGCTGCGCCGCCCTTGCTCCAGCTCGCTGGCGGGTCCGAGCCAAACTGGAGTTCCATCAACCCGCAGCTCCCAACGAAGCCTCAAACCCGATTCGGCAGGCGGGTTCAAAAAACGCAGCAGAGGCAGCAGACCAATGCCCTGCAAACGGCTTGTGTCCAGGGCGGAAAGTGTCCAGCTTGCCAGTTCCCGCCAACCGCTGCCGTTCCAGTCGTAACGGCAGTATTCCCCGTTGGAAGCGTTCGTGTCGGTCAGGATGCTTCCGCCAGACCCGTTTTCGGCTTCAAAGACCAGGTTGGGCAGGCTGCCGCTGCCAGCCAAAGCCATACTCCCCAGCCAGAAATCCGCCAGCGCCTCTCCACTGGTAGTGTTTTTCAGTTCCAATCGCAGCGGGAACTCCCAAAGGTTGCCGACTGCCTGCAGGTTTACGTCAAACCAATTATCGTGCCAGAGAGAGGGATCATCGTGGTTATAGAGGGTCAGCCCGCCTGTCACGCCCGAACCGGAACCGTTGGAAAGCGGCAGAGCCACTTCGGCGCCATAGAAAACGCTTGCGCGCAGCCAGGTCAGTTTGATGCGAAAGCTGCCCGCTCCGGCGGAGGGGACGTGAGCGGGCAAAACCTGCCACGCCATCTCGCTGAGGGGAGCATAAAGATAGGCTTCGCGGGTCTCGCTCCAAACGCGCAGACAAAAACCCCGCTTTCGCGCCCCTGCCGCGCGCAGCAGTTCGAGCCGCTCCGTCACCGCTTGCAGCTCCAAAAGCGAACCGCGGAGGCTGAGGAAGGCGGACTCGGAGACGCTTTCCGCGCTTGCCGCCGCCATGTTCCACTCGCAGCCGAGCATGCCCGGAAGCATACCCCCGCCTTCCAGCCTGAACCAGTCCAGCTCCGAAGTGCTGTCCATGTATCCCAATGCCAGCCCGGTCATCAGCGCCAGCCTCTGTTTTCGGACCATTCCCACTGGAAGTGTGTTTCGCTCTGCGCGTTCTGCAATTCCCTCACGCGCAGTTTATCTATCTCCAGATCAAATTGACGCTTAAGATGCTCCGTCAAAAGCCGAAGCTGCTGCCGGTCTGCCGGCAGGTTGGTATGGCTGCTCAGGTCGTAGTGCAGCACGGTGCCAATGAGCACCGCAGCAGCGCCGCTGAAAAGCGCGGGAAGGCAGGTTTCGGGCAGATCTCCCGCGACCGAGCCATCCAAGCCGGCGATCGTGTAGGTCTGATTCAAACTCAGGTTGATTTCCTCCAATGCCAGCCGCACGGCTTCTTCGCGCGTTTCCTGCGGGGCAGCCAGCCCATGGGGGTCCAGGAACTGCCTGCCGATGCGTTCGGTGAGATCGCTCAAGGTGATCATTCCGTGCTCCTTTTGCCTGACTTCGCGCGCTTCTGACTCAGCGCCTGGAGTTCCCGCGCCGGGAAGGTTCGCTTCCAACCGCGCGAGTCCACAACTGTCAGACTGCCGTCGGCATTCAGGGCGTATGCCAGCGCCCCGGAACCGACCAGCTCTTCCACCACTCGTTTCAGAATATCTTCTCGCATTTTTCCTCCGGGTTGCCCCGCGCGGACATACTCCGCGCGGGGCTATTAAGATGGGGTGTTACTTGCTGGCGCGCAAGCCGTCTTCGAGGGCGGTGCCCAGGATGTAGCTGACCAGCAGGGCAAGAATGCCCGCCAATTGGTCCGCGTCCAGCGGGAAGTCGGGCTTCACGACGCGCAGAGTCATGAACACCAAGCCGACCAGGGTCGCCCAAAATTTACGTGAACTCAAGAGGGTTTTCCATTTATCCATTGCGTGCTCCTTTCAAACCTATGCGACGTTACACTTGAACAGCGGACGAAAATCATTGACCCACACCGCCAGGTAGTGGCGCACTTTCAAGCGGTGCTCATCGTTACTGAAAACTGCCGGCGAAAGCTCATCACCCGCGATGAAGATTTCCGGCGCCAATCCAAAGCGCTCTCCAACAAAGATGGCGGGCGCCACGCGCGGATCGCAAACCGCCGCCCAGTCGTTGGCGTCCGTCCACTCGGGCACCACCAAGGGCACAGCGCTGCCCTTGAGGACGTTGTCGTAGACGTAATCCGATTCGCGCACCAGCGAAGCGGTACAGATTTCCATCGCTGCCTTCTGCTGCGAGCGCCCCACCAGGATGAACTTCGGATTGACCGCCATGCGGGGACCGACTCCGTAGAAACCGGCAGCGTTTTTAACCAGCATCGGCTGGTTGTAGACCTTGCTGCTCACCAGGTCCCAGTTGGCATGGTTCAACGCAAGGGTGTCGAGGTTTCCGTGCCCGCCCTCAGTGTTAACGGCGCTGTTGTTGAACAGAAAACTGCCGTCCGCGAGGAAGGGACCGGTGCCGCCGTTGACGGTGAAGATCTCCGCAACCAGCTTCGAGATTTTGCGCATACCTGCCGAAGCGAGTTCGCGGGCGTAAGAACGCAGCTTGCGGGTCTCATCGCGGTCGATGAGCTCGAGCGTGAGGGGGATATAGCCTCCATATTTGACGAAATTGGCGGTTTCCGGTGAGTCGCCGACCTGCAGTTCGGTGTACGCGGCGCCTTCGGCAATGCTCGGCAGGTCGCCTACCGTGCCAATCAGGGTGCCGGTGATCTCCTGCAGGCTGTTGAAATGTTCCTGAACCGTGACGTCCTTCCACCAGTCGTAGCCGGCTTTACCCAGCTCTTCCCAGGTGTTCGCGACCAATTTGTTGAGACTGTTCTTGACCAGTCCGCTGAAGTCGAGGGTGTTCGCCAACTGCGCGCGCTCGGGGAAGTAGCCGCCGTGCAGATCGTAGTCGCCGGTGGTGCTCAGATAGAGCTCGCGGATGCCCGAGAGGCGCGGCACGGACGCCGACCCCATCTGTTTTTCGCGCGGAGCGCCCAACATATCATCCACGGCTGCCTGCAGTCTTTCTCCGGGTTCGATCATGCCCTCAATGCGGGCGGGACCCCGCACGCTTTTGGCTCCCTCAACCTCGCCCAGCAGCGAGTGCGCCTCGCGCAGCGCCGCTTTTAGCTCAGCCGGCGCGAAAGTACGGTCCTGAAATTGGCTGCGAATGCGCTGTTGCATCCCAAGGGGCAGGCGCGTGTTCGCCAGGGCGCTCTCGAGCAGGCAAGCGCTCATTTCAGAGCGGATCTCGCGCATCTCCGAAAGCTGTTTCTGCAGCTCCTGAGCGGCAGCAGGCTGCGCCTCCAGTTCGGCGCGGTCTTCCTTTTGATTTGATTCCATTTTTTCTCCTCCGATTTGTAAGGGTTCAATACCGAGTTGATTGAGCGCCCGCAGGAAGATTCCTCCGCGCGCCGGATTGTAGACCAGGTCCACTGAGTAGATTTTGAGGATTTTCGCGACTTTGCCGGCTTGACCCTCAAAGAGGATGTCCGCCGAAAAGCCCACCCGCACCGCCGGTTCGGCGCTGGTTTCCAGCACCTGCCTGCCAATTTCTGTCAGGACTCCCGCGGAAGGACCAAACGCGGTCAGTTCAGCCCGCACGCCGCGGGCTTCCTCATCCCAGCGGGTCTCCCGCAGCACTCCGGCGATATCGCGCACCGAGCGCGCGCTTAGGCTGTGGTCCACGAAACAATTGACTCCCTCCCAGAGCGCAAGCGACTCGCGCAGCACCTCTGCCGGGAATTCCCATCCGTTTGCCTTCCCGGCGGTGATTGCCAGGATCTCAAACCGATCACTGCTGACAGGGTTCACTTCCAGATTCAAATGCTCTCTGAATTCACCCATTCGTCTCCTTTCCAATCTCTTTCCGGGGGATGCCTGCCCCACGCGGGCGCCCGCCGGATTTATTCGTTTTCGCCCGCGCCGCCGCTGGCTGCCGGCATCTGTTCGCCCATGAAGCGGTACACAAGGCGCAGCATTTCTTCCGCGCTGATCAGTCCTTTTTCGCGCAATCCCGAGGCTATCTCCGCGGCTTTTTGCCCTGCCTCTGCCAGTTCCGCATTATCCCGCGCGGAGATATCGCCTCCGGTGACAGTGATTCTCGCGTCCGGGTCCACACACGGGTCAAAGAACGCGCGCCGCGCGACCGCCACCCGCAGCATGTCCTCCAAAATCCAACACAAAGCCCGTTGCCTTTCCGAGAAACGGCGGTAACTCGGATTACCGGAAGCCTCCGCGGTGGTCTTGGTGGAGGATTCCGGCTCCGCCAAAAAGTGCAGCGGCAGCCCCACGCCCGCCGCGATCATCTTTTTGACTGCCAATCCATCACTCGACGCGTCCAAAGCTTCCAATTTCGGGGCAATGACCGACCATTCCTCTTGCTCATCCGTCACCAACACTGAGCCCGGCGCGGGCGGGCGCGCCGCGAGCTGCGCCTGGCGGTTGGCGCGCGCGGTTTCACTGGCGAAGCGCGCTTTTACCACGTAAACAAAGGCGTTGCGGAAGCGGTTCAGGCGCACGCGGTCCTCAAGCCAGGCGTTGTAGCGCGAAAGCCATTTGAGGATCGGGGCAAGGTCACTCTCGCCCCACTGAGAGCCTGCCGGACGGTTGACCGCGTAGTGGAGCATGACCGGACTGAAGCTGCCGTTCTCCGCGGGTCGGTCCTGGTTGACCTGATACGCCTCGAAAACCGGCTCTTCGCCGTTTAATCCGGGCTTGCCCAAGTAGCGGAGTTCCTGCTCCACGTCCAGCTCGCTCGACTCGATTTTGGCGATATCAGTGCTCGGGATGACCCGCAGGTAGCTCATGCCCGTTTGGTCTGTGGAAACCAGCAGAAAGAGATTTCCGCTCAGCATCAGTTCGTTTGAAAGATCGCTCGCCCGCAGGTTGAGGCGGTTGAGGCGGTGGTTCCAAAACCGATCGAGGAAACTTTGGGTGGCGTCGTGCGGGCAGCTTACCACGAACCCGCCGCCGGTGACATAGTTGGTGGTCAGTTCGGTGATGCGCCGCGCAAGGGGATTGAAGCGCCAGGCGTCCATGCAGTCCGCCAGCACATCCTGCCGGTCATAAGACCGGCGGTCGCGCGGATTCTCACCCGCCTGCCAGGCTCCGAGCGTCAGCGTGTTTTCCGTCTCAGCAAGGCTGAGCTGCTGCCGGCGGGCGGAGCTTTCCGGATTCAATCCGAGCCATTGGCGTACTTGCTTTCCCAGTCTGCTCATGCCGCCACTGCCTCACACTGCGCGGCTTCTGCGCCGCAGGCGCTCCGAACCGGGCAAATCGCTCCGTCCAGCGGGCAGTTCACCAGAGCGGCGCGACCGAAATACGCCAAAACGTCTGCTTCCGTGCCGTTCCAGCGGTCATAATCCATATAGTTGCCCGCGCCGCCGATCGCCGGACCCCGTTCGGAGGTCTGGTGGATCAGCCACTGATCCACTCCCTTTGGCAGACGCGGCGGGCAGGGATACTCGGGGGTGTATTGCGGGAAAGGACGCCGGTAATAATACTGCGCCAGCCACCAATCCACGCGCGGCAGGTCGGCGACGCGCAGGTTGGCATCCACCCACAGAGCCCGCGAGTAGACAATGGGCAGGCGTCCGGTTTCCTGCTCCAGCAGTTCAAGCGCGCTGAGCAGCGTGTTGGTGATGACCGCGCGGGTCTGTCCGTGTTCCAGCTCCACATCAAGCGCCAGCCGGACAGAGTCCAGGTCGATGCCTTCCAGGATGCGCAGAAAGTTGTTCATCTGTTTCAGTGCCGATTCTCCGGGGTAAAGCACGTGATAGGGCATCACGCAGGCGCCGATCGCCAGCGCCTGACGGGAAAAAACCGCGAACATCGGGTCGCGGTAGCCCCAGGAGACGCCCGAGCGGATCGCGATGAAACTTACCCTCGGTTGGTGGGCTGCGATCAGTCCAAAATCCGGTTTTTGGGTCAAATCCGCGCTGGCGTTGTAGCGCGAGAGGTCGATCCCAAAGGCAAATTCCTGATTACGCACGAAATAACTCATCAAAAACCTCCATCCATCTCCAAAATCGGGTCGCTGGCGGGGATCACCACCGAAGGCGAAGACCAGCGCCAACTTTGTTCATCCAAAACCGCGCACATTGCCGCCGAAAGGGCGAGATCGTCATGCAGCATGCCGCCCTCGGGGTCGCGCGTGCCTTCCGGAACGCTCCACCGCAGCAGCCTCTCCGGTCCGGGGCTGACTTCCGCCCGCAGCCCTGCCAGTTGGCGGTAAAAAAGCGCCTGCAGGCGGTCCTGCTCGGATGCCATCTGCCCAAGGAGCGGGTTGGCTTGCCACTGCTCCGGGTAACTGACCGCGGAAAAATCCTGAAAACGGCCTGTATCCACCACCGCCAGGAAACCCCACCCCAGACGGGACTTCAACAGCCGCGTGAATTGCAGCGCGATGACCCGTTCGCCGAGTTTATCGCGCAGGAAGGACCCCACGCCCGCTCCCACGCCGCTGGCATCCACGACGATTTTTTCCGGCTGCCAGCGCTCCGCCAGGCGTAGCAGGCGCGCGTAGAGCGTGCTGTGCCTCTCGCCCTGCCAGGCTTGCCGGTTGACTACCTTGTAAATCGGTTTTCCCACCAGATCCTCGCCCAGCAGGGAAAGGTCCAGTTCCACGACCGTTACCGCGGTCAGATCGCGTTCAGGATTGCTGAGCCCGCCAGTTGCGCCGCCCTGGCGCAGGGCTTCATCCTCGCCTGCCAGGTCTATCAGCAGCGCGTAGCGTTTGCCCGGGAGGGGAGCTTCGAGGGCTGCATGCCCGCCGCGCATCAATCCCAGCCGCGTTGGAGTGAATAAGCCTCCGGCGAAATCAATTTCCTCACTAAAAAACTGACTGCGCACCATCGGGTGGCTGCGCCCCATCCGGGCGATTTGCTCGTCCACAAAGATGCCGTAAGCCGGAACCTCCCGCCGCACTTCTTCCGCTCCGATTTGGAAGACCCGCCGGATGCCGTCGCGCGTTTCGGCTTCCCTGGCGGCGCGCAATTCCCGCGCCAGGAGCGTCTGCGCGCTCCAGGCGGTGCCCCAAAAGACGCGCGTTGCGTTGGTGGAAGCCGCCATCGGAGCGATTTGTTTATCGTATTTGGCGATCTCTATATCCTGCGCCTCATCCAGCGAAAGCAGGGTGGAGGCGGTTGCGCCAACGATGTTGGAACCGGGCGCGGCGGAGAGGAAGGTCAGATGCGACTTGCGGAAGCGGTAGTGGTTGCCCGCGCTTTTGTGCCAGCCGTCACGCGTCAGAAAATTTGCCTCCAGCGCGCTCTCCAATCGGCGCATGGCGTTGAGGCTCTGCGGTTGGTAGGTGGGTGAGAGTTTGACCATCTCGGCGCCTTTTTCCGCCAGGAGCGCCATCAGGTAGACTTCGAGCTGCGCTTGCATCAGGTTTTTGCCGGATTGGCGCGGAAACATGACAACGATGGAAAGCCCGCGGTCATTGAGCACCGAATCCACAATCGCGTTGGCGGCAGCCTGCTGGTAAGAGCGCAGTTTGATGCCGCCGAAGACGCGCGTGAAGTTGGCAACCTTTCGCAGCGAACGCAGAAAATCAGGTCGGCTGAGCCAGCCTTCGTCCGAGAGTCGCACGCGGTGATTGAGCGGCAGATGGATCCTTGGGAGCGTCAGAGCTTCAGTCACGGCTTGCCTCCCCGCCCGCTTTGACCTCCCGGCGGAAATCTGTCAGCCGTTCGAGCAGTTCCTGCGCCAAATCGGTCTTTTGATGACCCGCCAGCATGACGTTCACGCGCAGCACGGAAGCCAGCCTTGAGCAGGTCAAGCCCAGCAGGTCGAGCGATTTCGCGAGGTTTGCCGGGTAGTCGTCCTCGCCGGCGCTTTCCGCCGCCCGCATGAAACGCCTCAAGGTGCGCGAAAGCAGGTTGATCTCTTCGTCCAGGTCCAGCTTGGCGGTTTCGGAAAGCTGCAGGCGTTCAGCCAGGCTGAATTCCGTCAGAAAAGCCTCCCGGTCTGCCAATGCCGCCGTGGGCTCGCCTTGCGCCTGCCGGGTTGCGCCCGCCTTATTGGGGCGGGCTTTCCCGGTAGGCTGCGCGTGAGCCTGACAAGTGGGGGTTGTGTGTCGCATATTACGCTGCCTCCTGAATATAGAACATACGTTCTATTTATGGGCATAGTGTAGCGGTTTTGGACGGAATCAGAAAGAGGTCAAAAGCTGACAAATTTATCAGAGAATGTCAGCGTTTACGCGAGGGGTTTTAAATCAGGTAAGTGACCAAGCTCATGGATGCGGATTTGCATCACGGAAAATTTATGATACTTGAATGATTGCGCACTCGAAAACAAGGCGGGTTTAGATTTCCGGGAATCGGAAGCTGTTCTTTTTCAGCCAGCGGCGCTGCGCATCATACTCAGGAAACATTCGCTCAACGAAGCGCCAAAATTCCGGCGAGTGGTCGTGGTAGCGGGTGTGCGCCAGCTCGTGAACGACGACGTATTCAATTGCATCGTACGGTATCATTGCCAGACGCAGGGAAAAATTGAGGTTGTTATTTACGCTGCAGGAGCCCCAGCGCTTCATCGCGCCTGTGACGCGGATAGAATTGAACTGCAAGTCCCATTTTTTCGCGTATTTTTCAGCTTTCGTTGTCGCGATTGTGCGGGTATACACCCGGTAGAACTCTCTCAAACAGTCTATACCTTCCGATCGTATGCTGTTCGCCATTGTAAAACCGACATCCGGATCGAAGTCGATGAGGTCGCAACCTTCATCCACAAAGTGGAGCGGGAACTGTACACCTGCCAGCCAAAGTTTTCCCCCTTCTTTGATTTCGATCTGAGGGCGCGGAGGAACCAGCGACATGAAGGCTTTTTTTTCCGTGATCCAGTCCGCGTGATCGCGCAAGAAGGCTTTGATGACGCGCATGGGCATCCCCTCCGGCGCTTTCACCACCACCTTGCCGCCGGGCAGCACGCTGATCATCAGCCGCGATCTCCGCCGGTCAAAAATTATCTCATCAGGTCTTGGCGTCATACTGTTATTGTAATCGCTAGCCTGCAAAAAGACAGATGTCCTCCGTCAATTCAGCTCTGTCATCTTGCGGGGGGATGAAGTGTGGTTAGACCGGATAGATTCTCTCGTAAACCTCGGGGCAGTATTTTTCCACGCACTCGGAGGTGATGCTGTTCGTGCGGCAGATATCCGCGTAGAGGTCCACGCTCATACGCCTTGTGCGCGCCTGGGTTGCCGGGTCGATGCCCCAGAGCCCAAAACGCTGCGTCCAGCCGCGTTCCCACTCGAAATTGTCCACCAGGCTCCAGTGGAAATAGCCTTTCACCGGCACATTATGATTGACCGCGTGCCACATGGCGTGGAGGTGCTGCAGCAGATATTTGCGCCTGAAGTCGTCTTTGCTGTCATCAACGCCGTTCTCGGTGATGTAGATCGGTTTTCCAAACTGAGCGCCCCATTTGATGCAGGCTTTGAAGCCTTCCGGGTCGTTGTTCAAAAAGTCCGTTTCTGAGAGCTCCGCGTCTTTGGGGTAGAATCGCTGCGTAAACACTTCCGAAGGCTTGCTCAGGTCGAAGCGGACCAGTTCGCGCGTGTAATAATTCAGTCCGATGAAGTCCTGCGTGTCCTTTGCCTGGGGGATATCCTCTTTGAGCATGACAGCGTCAAACTTGCCTGTGCGCAGCGCCTGGGGAAAGGCTTCGTTGAAAACCTTGTTGTGGAGATTGGCGCTGAAGCGGGTGAGGGGACCCCTGTTGGCGGGCAGAAATCCGCGCCAATGGTGCGCAACGCCCACCATCGCGCCGCTCTGCGCCTCGTGAATCGCCTGGTAGGCAGCGGCATGCGCCTTGAGCATGTTTCTCAAGACTTTCAGCGCGGTTTTGATATCGTTCTTGCCTGGCGGGAAGCCTCCTCCCAGGTATCCGCCGCTCATGTAAACGTTCGGCTCGTTAATGGTGACCCAGTAATTGCAGTGGCTGCCGAGGGCTTCCACCACACGGCGCGAAAAAGCGGCAAAAAGCTCCACGACGGCTTCGTTTTCCCAGCCGCCCATCTCCGTCAGCCAAAGCGGGGAAGTGAAGTGGTGCAGCGTGACCATCGCGGTCATATCGCGTTCCTTGAGCCCGAGCAGCATCTGGCGGTAGCGGTCGAGCGCGCTTTCGTCCCAGCGGTCTTTTTCAGGTTGAATGCGCGACCATTCCACCGAGAGGCGGTGCGCGTTTTGGTAGGTCTCATGGGCGCGGTCAAAATCCTCGCGCCAGCGTCCTGCCCACCAGTCGCAAGCCCGCTCGGATCGGTCGCCGTTGACGATGCGTCCTTCCTGCTGCTCCCAAGCCCACCAATCGTTGTTTTGGTTATTGCCCTCCACCTGATGGGCAGCGGTGGCGGCGCCCCAAAGGAATCCGCCCGGAAATGTAAAAGTGGCTCTCGGCATGGTTTTCTCCTGATCGCTTTTTCCTGATTGTACCTTTAAAATAACGGCGCGGTCTGCGGACCGCGCCATTCCTTTTTTATGGCTCCTCAGTTGCCTGTAAAAACTGGCTGTGATAGAGCTCGTGATAGAAGCCCTTGCGTGCCAGAAGTTCCTCGTGGGAACCTTGCTCCACGATGTTGCCGCCGCGCAGCACCAGAATGCGGTCGGCGTTACGAATCGTGGAAAGGCGGTGCGCGATCACAAAACTGGTGCGCCCAACCATCAGTTTATCCATCGCTTTCTGGATGAGCACCTCGGTGCGGGTGTCCACCGAGCTGGTCGCCTCGTCCAGGATGAGGATGCTCGGATCCGCCAGAACCGCTCGGGCGATGGTCAGGAGCTGTTTCTGTCCGGCAGAGACGTTGGTGGCGTCCTCATTGAGCGCCATGTCGTATCCGCCGGGAAGCGTGCGGATAAAGTGGTCAGCGTAAGCCATATCTGCGGCACGCACGACTTCCTCATCGCTGGCATCCTGCCTGCCGTAGCGGATGTTCTCACGGATGGTGCCGTTAAAAAGCCAGGTGTGCTGAAGCACCATCGCCAAATGGCTGCGCAGGTTTTCGCGGGTCATATCCTTGATGTTGATATCGTCGATCAAGATCTCACCGCGCTGAATATCATAGAAGCGCATCAGCAGCTTGACCAGGGTGGTTTTGCCTGCGCCGGTCGGCCCAACGATGGCAATTTTCTGCCCGGGTTCCACGACCAGGGAAAAGTCTTCGATGACATACTCGTTCGGATGGTAGCCGAACCAGACATTGCGGAATTCCACCCTGCCGCGCACTTTTTCGAGGGTCAGAGCTTCCGCGGAATCGGGCTCCATCTCGTCCTCATTCAGGAACTCAAAAACCCTCTCCGCGGCTGCCGCGGTCTGCTGCAAAACATTGGCGATGTTCGCGATTTGCATCAGGGGCTGCTGGAAGGAACGCAGATACTGGATGAACGCCTGGATATCGCCTATCGTCAGGCGGTTTTGGGTGGTCAGGTAGCCTCCGAGGATTGCCACGGCGATATAGCCGAGGTTGCTGAAAAAGCGCGTCACCGGCATCATCATATTGGAAAGGAACTGCGCCAGCCATGCGCTGGTGAACAGGGTCTCATTCAGTGACTCAAAGTGCGCCACGCTGCCCTGCTCGCCGTTGTACGCCTTGACCACCAGGTGGGCGCCGTACATTTCTTCCACGTGCCCGTTGATGCGCCCGAGATATTCCTGCTGCCGGCGGAAGTGCCCTTGCGATTTGCCGACGATCAGACGCACGACCAGCATCACAAGCGGAACCATCACCAACCCAATCAGGGTCATGAGGAGGTTAATGGAAAGCATCATCACCAGCACGCCGATGATGCGCGTGAGCGAGGTGATGATTTCCGAGAGGCTCTGGTTGAGCGTGGTGCTGATGACGTCCACGTCGTTGGTGACCCGCGAGAGCACGTCGCCCTGCGAGACCCGGTCAAAGTATCCCAATGGGAGTTTTTCGAGCTTTTCGGAGATGTCTTTGCGCATCTTGTATGTGATTTCGGCTGAAATCTTACTCATGATCAAACCCTGCAAAAGACCGAGCAGCGAGGAAATCGCATAGAGCAGCAAAACTCTCGCGAGGATCGCGCCAATCTTCGCCAGGTCGATGCCCAGCGGGTTGCCCTGGACCATGCGCAGCACGCCGGCGTAGAGCTCGGTGGTCGCTTGCCCCAGCGTTCGCGGTCCAAAAATGGAAAAGACCGTGCCGCCGGCAGCCATCAGGAGCATCATCAGAATCAGCCAGCGGTGGGGTCCCAAATAGCCGATCAACTGCTTCATGCTTCCCTTAAAGTTGCGGGCTTTTTCCCCGGGCATCATCGAGCCGGGACCCCTGCCCCGATGCGTAGGGGGGGCGACCTTCGCCTGGGTGTTGGCGTAGGGATTATTCGTATTGGTGGTTGTAGGTTTCTGCTGATGGTTCATGCCAACTCCTCCGCGCTCAACTGGGAGCTTGCAATCTCCTGATAAGTCTCGCACGCGGTCATCAGGTCATAATGGCTGCCGATGCCGACCACCCTGCCGTTTTCGAGCACGACGATCTGGTCGGAGCTTCTCGCGGTCGCGACGCGCTGGGTGATGATGAATACCGTGCTCGCGGCAACGCGCGGGCGCAATGCGGAGCGCAGGGCGGCATCAGTCTTGAAATCCAGAGCGGAAAAAGAATCATCGAAAATATAGATCGGACGGTGTTTGAGGATGGCGCGCGCGATCGAAAGACGCTGCCGCTGACCGCCGGAGAGGTTCTCACCGCCCTGGGCGATGGCTCTTTCCAATCCGTCTTCGTTGTCCAGGACGAAGTCAGCCGCCTGTGCCACCGTGACCGCTTCGCGCATCTCCTCCTCGCTCGCATCGGGTTTGGCAACCTGCAAATTGCTGGCAACCGTGCCGCTGAAGAGTAGCCCGCGCTGGGGCGCGAAGCCGATTTGGTCGCGCAGGACTGACTGGGGTAGGTCGCGGATATCCACGCCGTCGATGGTGATCTTGCCTTTGCTCACGTCGAAGAAGCGCGGCAGGAGGTTGATCAGGGTGCTTTTTCCGCAGCCGGTGGAACCGATGATGGCGGTGGTTTTGCCTGGCTCCGCCCTGAAACTGACGTCATGGAGGATGTCTTCCTCAGCGTCAGGATAGCGGAAATCCACGTCGTGGAACTCCACAATGCCCCGGACAGGCTGCGCGAGCGCGGCTGGCTGCGCCGGGTCGGTGATGGAGACAGGCTTTTCAAGCACCTCCGCGATGCGTCCGGCAGATACACCGGCGCGCGGTATAAAGACGAAGAGCATTGAAAGGTTCATAAACGAGAACATGATCTGCATGGCGTACTGCATGAAAGCGATCAAGTCGCCAACTTGCATGCTCGATTTTGCCACAATGCCCGCGCCGACCCAGATAATGAAGACCTGCCCCGCCATCATGGTAAGGTTCATGATTGGGAACATGAAAGACATTGCCCGCCCGATGAACAGCATGTTGCTTGTCAGATCTTTGTTGGCGGCGTCGAAGCGTTCTTCCTCGTAGTCTTGTTTGTTAAAAGCGCGGATCACCATCATACCCGAGAGATTCTCGCGCATCACCAGGTTGAGCTTGTCGATGAAGGTCTGGATGCGTTTGAAACGAGGGACGATGATCGAAAAGAGTGTGCTGATGACGGTGACAAGGGCGAGGACGATCAGCGCGATCGTCCACCACATGCCCGGGCTCTTTTGCAGCGCGCGCACGATGCCCAGCCCTCCAATCAGCGGAGCCTGAAATCCCAAACGGATCAGCATGAAGCTTGCCATGCGCACCTGATCGACATCGTTGGTGGTACGGGTGATCAGCGAGGCGGTGGAGAAACTTTCGAACTCAGCATGGGTGAACTCCGTGACTTTTTGGAACACCGCGGAGCGCAAATCCCGCGCGACGTTGGCAGAGCTGAGAGAAGCCAAAAAACTGACTATCAGCGAGGCGAGCAGCCCCAATAAAGAAACTGCCGCCATGCGCGCGCCCACCCGCAGGATGAAGCGGGTCTGATACTGCCCTGTGTCGGCGCCCAGGGAGGTGTATTCCCGGGTGATCGCGCTGGTGGTGAGCTGATGAAGGATGGTCCCTTCAAGCGAAGAAAGGTGCTGGTCAACCTTGGCGAGCAGGTCGGCGCGCTGCGCCTCCGGCATCGCTGTAACCATGCTCAGAACGTCCTGCCCGCTGCCCAAAAGCTTTGGATCCAGCGGGAAGTTCTCTCCCAGCATCTTCGCGGCGCGCTCGGGCTCTTCCTGGAGCATGCGCAGGCTCTGGATGAAAACCAGCGGTTTGGCGACGAGGTCTTCGACCGCGCTTTTCTGGTCCTCATTCAGCGTTTTCAGGGCATAGACCGGCGCTTCTGAGGTTTTGGGGAAGTCTTTCGCGAGCGCGTCTGACTGCGCGCTGCCCGGGGAAACCAAATCATAGAAATGCTGCAGTTTCGCGTGCGCGTCCGGGTTGAGTTCGCCAATGCGCTGGAAGCTGCTTTCGCTCAGCACTGCCGGAGCGCCTGAATCAATGCCGTTTTGCTGGATGCCAACGTTGACGATCTCCGAAAGGTAATCCGGCAGTTGCAAGTCGCTCCAGGCGACGATCAGCACAAAAAGGATCGCCGGCAGGATGTACTTGAGATAGGGTAGGTAATATTTTCTAAGTTTCAGCATGGTCTTTTTCTTTAAATTTCGGGGCGCAGTCCTTCCTCGATGTGTTTCAGTTTTTCGTTCAGGATTTCAAAAATCCGGCAGGCTTGCCGCACCTGGTCTTCGGTCAGGCTGGCAGCCAGGTTGGGGACCCATTGTCGGCGCGTGCGGATGGCTTCCTGTACTAGGTTTTCTCCGGTTTCGCTCAGGCAAATCAGTTTGCTGCGGCGGTCGATGGGGTCTTCTTCGCGTGAAACCAAACCCAAATCCACCAAGCGGTCTACCATCTGGGAAACAGCGGCTTTGGTGACGCCGAGGTGTTCCGCCAGGGTGTGGATCTTGGCGCAGCCGGCGCGGTGGATGAAAAAGAGGCTGTTGAGATGCGCGAAGGAGAGGTCGTGCTCCTGCATGAACAGCATGTTGTAGATGATGTTGATACGCATCGTGATGCCGGCAAACTGGTTGAATTGTTCGATTAGATACTCATGCATAGTAAACCTGCCTTGATAGTTAAAAGGTCTTAACTTTACGCCGCGCAGTCCGGTATGTCAAGGCATATTGCAATACTGGCGAAAAATGTAAATTTGTAAATAGGATATATGTATCCTAATGATCTGGAGTATAGGGGGTAATTAATTGCGGACTTTACGGATTAATCAGTATTTATATCGTTTTAGGGGAAAGGCAATTTAGAGAGGTGACTTTCTAGATCGTTTGAAAACCAATGTTCTTCAAGTACTCAAACATAGGGTCATAGTACTCGGCTTTGCGGGTGGGGTCCTCAGGGTCGCCATTAGGCACGACAATCACCATGCCCTGACGAGCCCGAGTCAGCAAGACCCGATAAGCATTCTTGAGATACTTTTTCCTCTCAGGCTTATTGATGTTGTTCCACTTATCACCAGTAAATGATTTGTAAATCCAATCCCTTGAGCCTATACGGAAATCTCCATCCCATACCACACAAGCCCAATCAACTTCCAATCCTTGAACTTGAAATTCCGTAGCTGCATCCTCGAGGTAATACGAGGATCGAATATCTTCTTTGCCATCTAAGAACCAATGAATTGGATCGATCTCCGCCCGGATGTCGATAGCTAAAGGTTTCAATCGGATGGCTTGCGAAGAAACAAGCATGCCATAGCGCTCTGTGCCCCTAGCATGTTCTTTCAGCCATCTTTTGGCGGTTTGGATATCTCGGGTAATGCGGATGGGGTAGGCATTCCCAATTGATTTTAGTGTCTCCCGAGCATCGGTAACATCCAAATCAAGTACTTGCTTGACCAATAAAGACACCTTTTCACTTCGGAAAGAGCGCATGGATACACCTAGGTGCAATGCCTCACGTTGGTGCAGGTGGTCCCGATCCTCAAAGTGATCAAATGCCTGTAAGGCGCTATACTCGCTATCTTTGAGTTGAGGCGGAAAGTAAATATGCCAATTCGGAAAATGTTTAGTAACTGCTTCGATCCAAGCCGCAATCCCGGTCTCACCGGTGTTTATTTCCTGCCCACCACCAACCAAGCAGACGATTGTAGCCCAATCGTTATGGCGGTCCAAACAAGAGATCAGGAATTCTGGCTCAGACTGGTTGAAGTTAGGGATGTGCTTCTTGCGAACCATGAAGTTAGCGGTTTGTTGTACATCCCAAGCACGCTGTGCTTCATCGAACAACGCAACGTGCTCAAGCGGGGGTTTTTGAAGGTCTAAGAGACATTCATCCCTGAAGTTGTGTACGTTTTGGATGAAAAGGCTGACCTCTCGCTTTGCATCCGACTTCCTTATGCGGTTTCCTTTTTCCGCTTCAATCATCACACGGTTCCGAGCCAAGGCTTCACGCAAAACTGCCACAAGAGGCCCATTTCCCGAAAGAAACACGCTGTATAGTTCATTTTCTTTGTCAATGTTCTTGGTCGCAATGTTTAACCCGACCAGGGTTTTGCCTGCCCCAGGCACACCTGTGACAAAGCAGATCGATTTTTGATTGTTTTGCTGAGAGTGGAAGAGGATTCGTTCAATTTCAGACGATGTCTCAGTTAGGTTTGTTGCGGAAGCATCCCTTCGGGAGATTTCTTCGACAGAATGACCCGCATACAGCGCTTGAGCAGCTTCAACGATCGTCGGCGTCGGTTGGTATGCACCAGCTTCCCATTGTTCTTGGTCGATCTCATCACCTTTACTGAAATACAACACATTTTCTATGACAGATTGAAGTTCCGAAACATTTGTGAGGATAGGATATAGAACGTTGTCATCATGGATGGTAGTTTGAATGAGTGTGCCTTGTGCACGTGCCTGGGTGGCAACTAAGATCGGAGCGATGGTAGCTTCGTGACTAGTCTCATGGAAATTCTTGAGGTCGATGGCATAATCCCACACCTGATCAATGGCTGCAGCGTTGAAATCAGACTCGCCAACTTTGAACTCAAGAACAAAGATCACCGATTTGATCAGCAAAACCACATCAATGCGTTTCCCCATGCGAGGAATATTAAATTCGAAATAGAGCTTGCCAGTGTACCCGGGCAAGATGCCTTTCAAGATCTTTATTTCTCGTTCCCAAGCGAATTTTTGGGTTGGTTCATCCGCGAAAGGTGAGGCTATCGCAATACGCCCGATAATTTCTTCAGTAGAAAGGGCTAAGAAAGTTGAGCAGTCGGTCCCAAAAAAGAAGCGTGACATGATTCAACCTGAATTATAGTCTATGACTAGTATCAACATCCAAGTTCTTACGCGATCTCCTGATTGTCCTTATCCACATCACCACTCGTCAGCATCTCAGTCAATTGCCCCAGCAATTCCGTGGGCTTGCCGTTGGATTGCATTGCCTCCATCTTTGCCGGTTTCGTCCTGTTCGACGCGGACGCGCTCATCCCTGCCGGGTATGCGGAAGGCATCGGTGAGCGTCCTCCGTCATCCGGATGCGCGTCATCTCGTCGAAAGCCATCCACCAGGCGGCGTGCTTTGGGCTGGGTCTGTCGCGATCTTCATTGGGAAAGGCGCCGCGACCTGGGATAGAAAAGAGGGGGTTTAATCAGAAAAGGATTTCTACTGCCCTGCGCTGGCGGTGGAGATCGTAAACCGCGCGCCCTGCGAAAAATCGCGGTTCATGAAGAGCACTTCAAAAACAGCGGGCGCATCGGCTTCTTCTGTCTGCGGGCGCGCGTAGCTCTGCTCGCAGCCCAAAACCCTGCCGGATCCATCGAAAAGCGTGACCACCGCGCTGAGGTCCCCCAAATGCAGCGGGTTGGCGCTGGTGACCGTCCCAGCGACGCGGTACCAACCGTTTTGCGCGTCGTAAGCAGATTCTCGCGCTGAAATTTCAACCCCCTCCAGCACATTGCCGCCGGTTGCGTAGGAGAGCACTTTCACCGCGTAGCTATCCACCTGCTTCTGTTCAACCAAATAAAGGTCAAAGCACGCGCGCGCGCCTGGAGCCAAACTGCCAGCCAGCGGGAAGCCCCGAAGACTGGTGCTTCCGCCCGATTTCAGGTTCAGGGTCGCCTCGATCATCACTTTGCTGACAGGCGTGGATGTGTTGTTCAATACCTCGCCGACCACATGCACGATCTGCACGTCCTGATCGTGTTCGTAGTAGACTCCGTCCCCGGGCAGGAGGACGATCGCGCCCTGGTAAGGCGCGCTGACAAGCGGCAGGTAAAGGAAGTCTTCCGTTTGAGCCGCAACCGCTGCCGGATCGACTTCTTTGGCATGGGTCGCGGGCTTTGGCAGCGCGCGCTGAAGCGCGGCGGCAAGCAGCCCGATATTCAAGGCGATCAGGACGGTGAACAGGATGATGCGGATGCTTTTCTTTGGCTCAGACATGGCTTCCTCAGCATGATACTCACCCTGATGGTAGCAATTCCTATGCCAGTGGCATCCGCCAGGCAATACCCTCATCCGCCTGAGGGGTCAGCGGTCAGGATCAGTCTTCCACCCAGTCGAAAGTGCGGGTGACCGCTTTTTTCCAGCCGGCGATGAGGCTCCCTCGGGTTTCCGCGTCCATCATCGGTTCCCAGCGTTGGTCCACCAGCCAATTTTCCCGCAGGTCGTCGAGCCGCTCCCAGAAGCCCACTGCCAGCCCGGCAGCGTAAGCGGCTCCCAGGGCGGTCGTCTCCGCCACTTTGGGGCGGATCACTGGCACGCCGAGGATATCGCTCTGGAACTGCATCAGCGTCTGGTTGTGCACCATGCCGCCATCCACCTTGAGCGCGGTGAGGGGCACGCCCGAGTCTTTGTTCATCGCCTCGAGCACTTCCACGGTTTGGTAAGCCGTGGCTTCGAGCACCGCCCGCGCGAGATGCCCGCTGTTGATATAGCGCGTCAGCCCAACGATCGCGCCGCGGGCGTCACTGCGCCAGTAAGGCGCGAAGAGCCCCGAAAATGCCGGCACAAAGTAGATGCCGCCGCTGTCCTCGACTGTCTTTGCCAGGTCCTCGATTTCCGGGGAGGTTTCGATCATTTTCAGGTTGTCGCGCATCCACTGTACGAGCGCGCCTGTGATGGCGATGGAACCTTCCAGCGCGTAATGGGCAGGTTGTCTGCCGATCTTGTAGGCAAGCGTTGTCAGCAGCCCGTTTTTGGATTGGATTGGCTTGATGCCGGTGTTCATCAGCAGGAAACAACCGGTGCCGTAGGTGTTTTTGGCTTCGCCAGCCGTGTAGCAGGTCTGTCCGAATAATGCCGCTTGCTGATCGCCCAGGTTGCCCGAAACGGGGATGCCCTTCAGCTCCGGGATTCTGATAAAACCGTACACTTCGCTGGAAGCCTTGATCTCCGGCAGCATCGCTCTCGGCACGCCGATGATCTCAAGCATTTCATCATCCCATTCGAGCGTGTGCAGGTTCATCAGGAAGGTTCGCGAAGCATTGCTGACATCGGTCACGTGCACACCGCCGTCTGGTCCGCCTGTAAGGTTCCAGATCAGCCAGGTGTCGATGGTGCCGAAGCACAACTCGCCATTTTCCGCCTTCTCACGCGCCCCGGGGACGTTATCCAGCAGCCAGCGGATCTTTGAACCGGAAAAGTAGGGGTTGGTTGGCAGCCCGACGACCTCCCTGAAGCGGTCCTGCCCGCCATCAGCAGCCAGTTGGTTCATGAAGCCGGCCGTGCGCGTATCCTGCCAGACGATCGCGTTGGCAATTGGTCTGCCGGTCGCGCGCTCCCACACAACGGTGGTTTCGCGCTGGTTGGTGATGCCGCAGGCTGCGATTTTTGAGAGCGGGATGTTTGTTTTGTTCAATGCGCCGCGAATGACGTAGAGTACCGAGTTCCAAATCTCGAGAGCATCATGCTCCACCCATCCAGGTTTGGGATAGATCTGAGTGTGTTCTTTTTGATCCAACGCCACGATGGATCCACTGTGGTCGAAGATAATACAGCGTGAACTGGTCGTTCCCTGGTCAATTGAAAATACGTACTCGGTCATTTTTACAATCTCCTATTCTTCTTCTTCTTCTTGGTATCTCAATATTGATATTACTCAACATTTGGAACTTTTACCATCTAATCCTTTTCTAACTTCAAGAAACTCCAACATGAATGCGGCTAAAGCCAATGATTTTATTCTAAAGAAATCCGTTCTCCTCAAAAAAACATTCCCGGATATTGAAAATCCTTGCACACCATGTAGGCGTGCAAGGATTTTGTTTTGGTAGAGGACTCACAATTTACTATAGAACTGTGCTGTGAAGTGCGGTGTTCATGATTCCGCAGAGAACCCACAGACTTGAGACAACTAATGGACCAACCCAGTTCTTACCTGTAAGCTTATAGAACGCTCTTAAGTAAAAAGGCGCGAGGAACAATTGCCAGATTGTGAACACAATCACAAGCACATTGATCCAGCCAGGACCCCATATTACAGTTCCGGTTGTTAATAGTTTTCCGTACTGGGCGAACCAAATAAGGAGCACGCCAAGAATATTACCTAATCCGAGCAGCCATAAATTTTTCTTCTCGTTCATACCTTCGAAACGAGCGGCTCCATTTACCATAAGTGAGTTGGCAAAGTAGAATGCGAAGAAAATAGGCAGATATTGGAAGAAGTAAAACAGCTTCTCAACATTGAAGGTTTTTAGTGCAGGCGTCCAGAAACGGAAATCCGTATTGAATGCCCACTTACAGAACCAAACAACAACATAGATAAATCCAATAATTGTTGCTGCGAGGGCAATGGATTTCCAAAATTGAGGCTTCGTAATCTTTATTCCCACCATCTCATCAGTACGAATTCCTGCCTTCTTATCCTTATTATAGTTGTAGAAGAACCAGAAAAATGCCCAGATCGCGTTTAGCAATGTCCAGAACGCGACCGTGTTCATTGTGGGGGCGGCGAAGAATGTCCAATTGGACATGGAAAAACCGTGGGTGGTATTGCCAAGCGATGGTATGACGACAGTGGCAACTACGGCAGTGATAAACGAGATAGCGCCGCCAAGAGCCCAGCCAATCCAGAATTTCTTCTTTCCTTCTGGAGATAGAGCAGGAACCTTAGGACCTTCCTTACCTTTGAGGTCCTGGAAGAAAGGTGTATCCAGAATAAAGCTTGACAGTGGGATAACCAAGATTAAGAGACCAATCGCTGCAACCAAATTGAAGATTTCCTTTAGCATAAAAGTCTGATTGCTGGGTGTCAAATCGGTCTCCAGGTCCAAAGTATATGTAAAGAATTCAATTACATCCTTTGTGGAATTCGGATCAAAGTGGATCAATGGGTGTGTAATATAGGGTTGGTAAAGAACGCGTAAAGTGCCGTCTTCCTTTGATCCATAGAATTTTCCTTCTTCAACATAGGTTACTGAGGGATCGGTACTATTGACCATTGCAAGAGCTTCTTTAGACTCGCCAATCAGGTTAGCAGAACCTGTGCTTTGGCTATAACCGCCTTCTTCTAATAAACCATAGAGAAAACCCATGTTCAAGCGAATTGCTGACCAATCCGCAAGACTTCCCGGTGATTGTCCGGTCGGTAGTGAAGCAGAGATCTTTAACTGAGATTCCGCGAATTCTAATTCCTCGGGCGTAATATCGGTCCCTCCGTCTGATGTGGGAGATTCCGCCTGGAGAATCGCTTCATTATAGAGATTACTGTAGTGGATGGCTGTATTTTTTGCAGCACGACCTCCCATCGAATGCCCCATCACGCCGATTCTGCTTGTATCGACAAAATCCATAATTCCACTGGATACATACTCTACCAGCGGGATCATACCCTGACCGTATTTATCAGAATCGACTAATTGGTTAACCAGGACGCTGCTTGAAAAGCCATGATTGTAAGCATCCATCGCGATGACTACCACACCTCGACGAGAAAGCTCTATAGATGCTGCATCCTGGATTTCGGCTGAGTTTAACCAGCCGTGACTCGTGATTACAACTGGTGCAGGATTCTCAGGGGTCGCCGACTTTGGAATAAAGATCAGCCCATGAAGATGTTGCTGTTGTTCAGTGATTAAATTCAATTCTCGAATACTAACTGAACCAAAACTTGTCTGAAGAAGTGCTGCTCCAACAGACCCGATCAAAATTAGAATCAATGCGACTAGAAACAGTTTCTTTCTTTTCGATGCTTCCATGCTTAATCTAGCTCCTTTTTGTTTTTTATTGAATTTTTGGTAGTAACGCCTCGTATTTATATGAGGTATGCTAAAGAAAAATCTCATCCTAATATATACAACAATACTGGAAAAATTGGGGCTGATGCACCAAACGTGCGAAATTAATCATACAATAAGGATGAATAAATGAGAAAACGTTCGTATCTGTTTCATATTCCCGTGTTTAGGAAGAAGGAGGAAGGTTCGCATTGTTCAGGTTCTTGAATAGTTTAGCATAAGGTGTCGTGATTTTGCCAGTTTTCAGGATGGCAAAACTGGCTTGGTGTA
>Ga0209510_1000737_pt1 | contig 42001 bp, 33 predicted proteins | sample BiotimSIPDNA_FD_185749 | JGI IMG/M metagenome (GOLD analysis project Ga0209510, IMG submission 185749) | Anaerobic biogas reactor microbial communites from Washington, USA - Biogas_R1 time_0 SIP DNA (SPAdes) (version 2) | ecosystem: Engineered > Bioreactor > Anaerobic > Unclassified | place...
TTTGATTTCTTTTCATCAAAAGGGCAGGAGGGTCTCTCCTTATGCGACAGTTGCCGCTTCGTTGGCGGGTGTCGGTGCGCTTGTTGGTAAGGGTTTTTTCACAGAACGTAACGTGCAGGATGTTGCCCCTGTACGGGTGTTACTAATTCATTGCCAAAGTATTAAAAATGTTTAATTAAAAGAATTTTTTCTCGCGTTTTTAATGCAAGTTTTTTCGGCACCAATTAACAATGGAGAAATGCCAATGTGGTTGGAATGGTATATGTTTTTTTTGATAAGAGTTTTTTGATTCCCGATGTTGTTGAAAAGGAGTGTATTGGGTTGTGATATTTTTCTCTGTTTTGCATAAAAAAATCACTGTTGTCCGGTAAAGCTTACGAGATTTCTCCCTTCTGTCGAAATGACGGGGCATTCATGGGTTTTGATATAGGAGGGGGTTGGTCAACGTAAGTGCCTGTCATCCCGAACGCAACAAAGTGGAGTGAAGGATCTCATATCGCAAATGGTTTGTTATTTTTAATTTTCCGGACAACAATGAAAAAAATCAATGTTTTATCGAAATTTCTTATGTGTAGAAGTATAAGGAATGTTGTTTTGAATTAAATTTGTTACTTAATACAGCAAAACCTCAGGTAAACAGACGCTTAGAATTTCGGTGTTCCTTGTGTTGTTCGTTGGATGTTTCATGGGGTAGGTTGAATTATATTATTGAAATACATTTTCACCAAAAAACTGCAATCATGAAAAAGAAGTATTGGGATATTTTCATTCTCTTCCTTTCACTGTATGTAATTGTTGAGCTGGCCATAGAGATAATCTACCCATTTAGTCAGAAAACTATTGACTTGATTAATACCTTAGACCTTTTTATTTGTGCAATTTTCCTGGGCGATTTCTTTTATTTTCTCTATGCTGCAAAAGGTAAAGAAGCCCGCGTTGAATATTTGAAACATCACTGGATCGATTTTGTAGCTTCAATTCCCTTTATGAGTTTTTTGCGTGCGTTCAGGCTGGTGCGGGTTGTTCGTATTGTGCGCTTACTTCGCGGGGTAAAAGGGATAATTCACATCCTTAGACTGTTGGGGACAAACAGGATACAAAATATTATGATTTCCTATTTTTTAATATTGGTTCTTGTACTATTCTATTGTTCTCTTGCATTTTATTCCTTTGAGTTAGGGGTGAACCCCAATGTGCATTGTTACTTCGACGCCTTCTGGTGGGCTTTTGTTTCGCTTACAACCATCGGTTATGGCGATATTTTCCCCGTTACTGTTGAAGGCAGGGTAGCTGCCATGGTGCTAGCGTTGGCTGGTATCGGATTGTTTTCACTCATTACAGCTCAGTTGGCTACATATTTTATTAAAGTTCAGAAACAAGAGCAGTGTGACAAAAAGAATGATAACGGGAAACATGTCGAAAGCTAAGTATGTTATATAAGCATGTGCTTATACGTGTTCTACGTAAATACCCTTTTTCTCAGGGCATAAACAGCAATTGATGTAAAAAAACGCGTTTTTTGGTTTAGTGGCCGTAAAAAAATACCTAATATTGAACTCTTTAATTTTATCCTTTTCAGTCAGTTTTAGGGGGAAATAAAATGAAAGATTTACAGCAAGTTGGGTTCGATAACGACAAGTATCTTAAGGAGCAGACCGAAGCAATTCTCAAGCGGGTTAGCCGTTTTAACGATAAATTGTATCTCGAATTTGGAGGGAAAGTTCTTTACGATTATCATGCCGCAAGGGTATTGCCAGGTTTCGACCCGAATGTGAAAATGCGTTTGTTGCAACTTCTTAAAGATAAGATAGATGTTATTCTTTGCATTTATGCCGGCGATATTGAGCGCAATAAAATAAGGGCCGATTTTGGCATCACTTACGATGTTGATGCGCTGAAAACCATCGACGATTTCAGGGAATGGGGCATCAACGTAACTGCCGTTGTTATCACCCGATATCAAAACCAACCTGCTGCTGCCGCATTTAAGAATAAACTTGAGCTTCGCGGCATGAAAGTGTATTTACACTATCCGACACAGGGCTACCCAACCGATGTTGATCTTATTGTCAGCGATCAGGGGTATGGGGCCAATGAATACATTCAGACAACAAAACCAATTGTAATTGTAACGGGGCCCGGGCCTGGAAGCGGAAAACTTGCCACTTGTCTTTGCAACTTATACCACGAGTACCGCAACGGAATAAAAGCAGGCTATGCAAAGTTCGAGACATTTCCTATTTGGGACTTGCCTCTTACGCATAAAGTAAATATTGCTTACGAAGCAGCTACAGCCGACCTTCGTGACGAAAACCTCATCGATATTCATCATTTGAATGCCTATAATGTTGAGGTGGTGAATTATAACCGTGATATTGAAGCTTTTCATTTGCTGAAACGCATTCTTGAGAAAATTACAGGCGGCGAATCGATGTACCAATCGCCCACCGACATGGGGGTAAACCGTGCCAGTGCAGGTATTGTGAATAACGACATTATTGAAGAAGCTGCGCATCAGGAAATTGTGCGCCGGTACTTTAGGTGTGCCGTTGAATACGCCATGGGAATGACCGAAAAAGATTCGCTCGATCGGGTAAAAGAAGTAATGCAGAAAGTGGGTGCCAAACCCGAAGACCGGAAGGTTGTTTTGCCTGCCCGCGAAGCTGCAAAGCAAGCCGAAAATTGTGGTAAGGGTAATGAAGGGGTTTATTGTGGATCTTCTATTCAATTGCACGATGGAAACATTATTGTCGGAAAAAATTCAACGTTGCTTCATTCTTCTTCTAGTCTGATACTTAATGCGACAAAGCATCTTGCCGGTTTGCCCGATAATCTGTTTTTGCTGCCTCAAAGCATTATCGACTCAGTAACCCACTTGAAAAAAGATTTGCTGGGCGGGAAAATGGTCAGCCTTGATGTTGAAGAGACACTTATTGTATTGTCGATTAGTGCCTTATCAAACCCTGCAGCGCAAATGGCATTGGAGAACCTGAAAGAATTGCGTGGTTGCGAAGTTCATACAACCCATATTCCAACACCGGGTGATGAAGCAGGTTTCAGAAAACTTGGTGTAAACCTCACCTGTGATCCTGAGTTTTCCAGCAAGAGGTTATTTGTTAATGAATAAGTTTACTAAATAGCAGGCATATAGTGTGTTAGGAATTACACTGTGCTAGTTTGCCTTTTTCTTTAAAATTAAATTTGGCTGTGAACGCAATTGTTTCTGCATTGTATAAAGATTTTGTCATGTATTTCATGGCTATCTGAAAGACAATAATAACGTCGAACTCAGGTTAATACCGATTGAAGAAATATAACAGTACAATCTTCGCCCACTCGATTGCACTGAACATTTCTATTCATCGGCATTATACATGAATAGGTTCGGACTGATTTAGAATTGTATCTGGTGTAACATTTTGTTGGCAACCGATAGCAGATACCTTAAATTTTCAACAGTTTTTTTGACAACATGGATAAATAATTATTCTATTTGATTACTTTTGAAAAGGTATAACATAATTCAGAAATAAAATGTCAGCAAAACATCAACTTGATGATATCGATCTTAAGATTCTTGAGATCATTTCAAAAAATGCCAGAATGCCATTTAAAGATGTAGCCGTAGAATGCGGAATTTCGCGGGCTGCTGTTCATCAGAGGGTAAACCGTATGATCGATATGGAAGTAATCGTTGGCTCGGGGTACCACATTGACCCCAAAAAGGTTGATTATATGACATGTACCTATATTGGTATTTACCTCGATAAGGGGGGCTTATACGAATCGGTTGCCGATAATCTGAAAAAGATACCCGAGGTTGTTGAATGTCATTATACCACAGGTCGTTATGCAATATTCGCAAAGGTTTTTGCCCGCAATAACGAACATCTTAAGCAAATCTTAAGTGAGAAAATTCAGAAAATTTTGGGTATTACCAGTACCGAAACATTTATCTCACTGGAAGAAACATTTAACAGAGAAGTGCCTATTAATTAGTGCTTTTGTTTTCTTCCTTGCGTTTTCGTACCACTTCATACATTAATATTCCTGACGCTACTGCAACGTTCAGCGATTCGATTTTACCGAATACGGGTATTCTTACGTATTCGTCGGCAATTCGTAATATTTCAGGAGAGATGCCTTGATCTTCAGCTCCCATAACTAGCAAGCAAGGGCCATCCATTTGAGCCTCGGTATAATCGATGTCGGCTTTTTCGGTTGCTGCGATTATTTTCACCCCGTTCTTTTTGATAGTTTCCAAGGCTTTTACCGGGTTTTTAATTTTGCAAACGGGTACAATGTGCAGCGCACCTGCTGAGGTTTTCACGGCATCGGCACCAATCTGGGCTGACCCCTTTTCTGGAACCAGTATGGCATGAACACCTGCACATTCGGCATTGCGAACAATGGCTCCAAAATTGCGCACGTCAGATACTTGGTCGAGATAAACAAAAAACGGAGTTTCCCCATTTTCGTAGGTGCGGGTTATTATTTCTTCGGCATCGTAGAACGGAACTGGCGAGATGAATGCCACAACCCCTTGATGGTTTTTCCGGGTTAGCCGGTTTAGTTTTTCCTCCGGAACAAGTTGGTAATGAAGGTTATTTTCCTGGATGAGCTCGTTGAGTTCGATGAAAAGCTCTCCTTTTAATCCCTTCTTTATCAATATTTTCTCTATCTCTTTGCCCGATCGGATGGCCTCAATAATGGGGCGTATGCCGAATATAAAATCATTGTTATTCATTTGATAAAATTACCAGATTTTTTTCGATGTCCAAGTGTCGAGGGTTGTTTGTGCCTCTTCCCATTGGCTCATTGCTGTTTCGTGTTCTTTTTTAAGCTGTTCATACTCGCCGAACAACGAGAAGTCGCTTCCTCCCGTAGCCGAAAGTTTTTGATTGAGTGCTTCAATTTTATTTTCCAGCGAATGTATTGTTTTCTCGATGGTTTCGATAAGTTTCTCCTGCTTGTTTATTTGCCGGTTTATTTCCTTTTTCTCTTCAAAAGATATTTCAGCATCTTTTTCTTCAATAACAGATGTTCTGCTGGCTTGTTCCGAAGGGCTTTTTTTGTTCAGTTCTTGCAGGGTTTCTATTTTCTTTTTATTGATAAAATCGTAAATACCCCCAAGGTGCTGTTTTATTTTTTTGTCTTTGAATTCGAACACGCAATCTACCAGCCCGTCGAGAAATTCCCTGTCGTGCGATACCACTAGTACAGTACCTGTAAAGTCTCGAAGGGCATCTTTCAGTATTTCTTTCGAAAGCATATCGAGGTGGTTGGTGGGCTCGTCGAGAACGAGGAAATTTACCGGTTCCAGCATTAAGCGCACCATGGCCAGCCTTGTTCGTTCGCCACCCGAGAGAACTTTTACTTTCTTCTCTACATCGTCGCCCGAGAACATGAATGCCCCCAGTATGTCTCGGATTTTTGTGCGTATTTCGCCAACAGCAACTTTATCAATAGTTTCCAACACGGTGAGCTCGCCATCGAGCAGGTCGGCTTGGTTCTGGGCAAAATAGCCAATTTTCACATTGTGCCCAATTTTACATGTTCCGGTGTAATCCAGTTCGCTGAGTATTATTCGGGCCAGGGTGGTTTTTCCTTCCCCGTTTTTCCCCACAAAGGCTATTTTCTCTCCCTGTTCAATATAAAGGTCGATGTTTTCGAGCACTTTAAGTGTCCCGTATGCTTTGCTGAGACCTTTAATTTCGGCAACGATTTTACCCGATCTAACGGCGGGCTGAAACTTAATGTTTAGCTGCCTTACATCTTCTTCATCAACTTCGAGGACCTCAATTTTTTCGAGTTGCTTAATCCTGGATTGAACCTGTACGGCCTTTGTGGCTTTGTACCTGAAGCGCTCTATGAAATCTTCAGTGTCCTGAATCATTTTCTGTTGATTTCGGAACGCGGCAAGTTGTTGCTCACGCCGCTCTTTTCGGAGAACAACATATTGAGAATAATTCGCTTTGTAGTCGTATATTTTGCCAAGTACAATTTCAATAGTACGGTTCGTTACATTGTCGAGGAAAGCTTTGTCGTGCGAAACGAGCACGATGGCGCCGTTATAATTTTTCAAAAACTCTTCAAGCCACTGAATTGATTCAATGTCGAGGTGGTTGGTAGGCTCATCGAGAAGGAAGACATCGGGCTTGCGCAAAATGAGTTTTGCCAATTCGATACGCATGCGCCACCCACCACTGAATTCTGATGTTGAGCGGTGGAAATCGTTTCTCGAAAACCCCAGGCCAAGTAGGGTTTGTTCAATATCGGCATGCACAGAATGGCCGCCCAGCATGTTGAACCGCTCGGTAAGGTCGGTGAGTTTTTGTATAAGTGTGTGATATTCTATTGATTCATAATCGGTTCTCTCGGAGAGTTCCAGGTTTATTTGGCCAATTTTCTTGTCAATCTCGAGCAATTCACTGAAAGCTGTTTCTGCTTCGTCGAACACTGTGCGTAAATCTGAGAGTATCATTGTTTGAGGCAGATAGCCAATAGTTGTTCCTTTTGGGGTTACCACGTTCCCTTCGGTAGGCTGTTGAATGCCTGCCATAATTTTTAAAAGAGTGGTTTTCCCGGCACCATTTCGTCCTGTTAAACCTACCCTGTCGCGCGGGTTGATAAAGAAGGAAATTCCTTTAAATAATTCAAAACCACCAAAGTTTAATACTACTTGTTCTACAGAAACCATTGAAAATTATTTTGGCGGCAAAGATACAAGTTTCGTTTGAACTATTCTGGCAGATTGTGGGTTTTGGAGTTAACGAGAATAAAAAACGCAACCCCGGAGTGGAATTGCGTTTATACGAGTATAGAAAAATCTTCTTACTTCTTTTTTATGGCTGCTGGGCGCGAAGCTTTTTGTGCCTGTTTGAATCCCTGCCATTTGGTTTGTTGCTCGGGAGTGAGAACTTGTTTCAACGAGCTTTGAAACTGCTGGTTTTCGGCTTTGCGGGCAGCGGCTAATGCTTGCTTGTTGCCTTTTTGAAGCTGTTTGTTATCCTTGCCCTCTTTTTGCATGAAAAGTTGTTTTACCTCGGCTTGTTGTTGCGGGGTGAGGTTACAAACTTCGTTTATTTTCTGCATGCGCAATTCTGCCCTTTTTTCGGCATTTTCTTTTTGGCCTTTGTTGCCGGCAAACGATGCTACGCTGAACAGCATAACAACGATAAGGGCGGCTATTTTTATGAAATTTTTATTCATTGTTGTTTGATTTAAACGTTATACTGTTTGTTTTTTACGGCGGGCACGCAATGCACCAAATAAACCGACTAAGCCTAAACCGGCTGCTGATGCAATAGGAAGTAATGGCACAGTGACACTATTTCCTGCAAGGATAGGTTTATTTACTTCTGTCTCGTATGCGTAATTAATCACTTGACCAAAATTGCCGGAAGAATAGGGTAGTGGATTTGCTTGAACAGCAATCCAGCCATAATGCCAGTTTGTCTCGTCAGAAGAAAACCGTATACCCACATAGCGTGTTTCATTGGGATACATGTCGAAATTGCCATCATTATTATTATATATCCCGCTACCAGTTGACATAAGTGTTGCATAAAAAGAATTAGACCAATAAGATGTGCCACTTAATGTTGGCCCAATCAGATGGTTTAGAGGTAGGGCTGCGGGATCATAAGAATCGTTAGCATACACTCCGTGTTGTATAACTTCAAAATATGCAGCATCAGGGTCACTTCCTGATTCGAGGTATGCCCAGTTTCCTGAATACGAAAACCAAGACGAAGACGAAGACCAAGAACTAAACCTAGCATCGCCATTTACAAAAACTTCAAATAGTCCATCACCATCAAAATCGATTCCATGTTGATTATAGTCTATAGTAAAGGGGACTCCTGAAGTTGCTGCTTGAACAGCCGCATTGGCCATATTTCCGGTGAGTAATGCAGCCCCGGCAGCTACTGAATACTTCCCAACTTTTTTGAGAAGTTCGTTCTTTTCGTGAAGAGTTTCTTTTTTGTCCATTGAGCAGGATATTTTGATTGTTTATTGCTTGCTTACAAACTTTCCCAAAAGTAAAAAAAACGTTAGAATTAATTGACTTATGGTTAAAAAAAGTGAATAAATTAATCTTTTAAAACGCGTTAAACTTTTGTGCGGTAAAGATCCTTGTCGACAACCTGTGCCATTTTTAAAATATCTAACTGTTTTCCTAAGAAACCGGCAATTTTTTCAGCAACTTCAAAGGGCTTGGTCAGCACATCGGCATGGTTTACGTGCAATACCTGTACATTCTGGTGCGTTTTTTCCCATGCCTTTACCTTTTTTAGGTTTTGGGCAAACTGTGTTTCAATGTTCATCGGGTAAGCATCTTCTTTTGCCCCTTTCTTCCCGTTGCGAACGAGCATGGCATGTTGAGACATCACCACCTCCTTCAGGTCCCGGTCGATAAAAATGATTTTGTAAGTATAACGGGCTGGCAAGTAAAACAGCAAATGGGAAATGACTTTAACAACCTTACCCGGTGTATCTTTTACCCACGAAGCGTCGTGCATCAGCGATTTTACGGCTTTGTGTTCGTAATATCCCTTGGGGTTGCTCTCATCGGCTGTGCGTTCGTTATCGGTGAAAGTGGTCAAGCCAGCGGCATCGAGCATCTGCATCATCATGGAGGTTCCGGAACGGGGCAGTCCCGATACGATTATAACCGGTTCGTCGGTTATGGTTTTATGCCTTTTAACAATCAACGGTGTCTCGTCTTTATCTTCTGTTTCGGGTTCACTTTCTGCTTTGATCGGATTGTTCTTAAAATCACCTGTAACTGTTTCTTCAGTTCTGATTTGGTCTTCGTCATCTTCAAAATCTTCGTCATCGGGCGACTTTACCTTTAATCCGCGCTCTTCAAAATAACTCCGGTGAATAGCTGATTTCTCTGGCGTTTTCTGGATTACGTCATAAAGGTAGATCAGGTAATTACGGGCTTGTCCAAGATGAGGTGCCATAGTTATGGCCAATCGGAAAGCATTCTCGGCGGCTTCGTATTGCCCATAACGCAACAAGGCTTCGCCTAGGTAATAGTGGGCAAGGGGCGTGTGGTAGGCAAGGCCTATTGCTGTTATGCCATAATCAATAGCTGCTTCGTATTCGTTGAGTTTTGTGCACGAATGGCATAACCCAATGAGGGCATTTACAGCATTTTCATCGTATTCCAATGCCTTGAGAAAATTTTCTTTGGCGGCTTTCCAGCGTTTCAGCTTCATCAGGGCATTTCCAACCTTCATGTTTATCTGCTTGCTGTGGCTAAGCTGGGCTATTTTGGTGTAGATGGTGAGCGCTTCTTTTGGGTTACGTTGTTTTAGCAACAAATCGCCTTTGTATATCTGTAGCAACAGTACGTCTGATTGTGCCTGATGATATCGGTTAACCTGTCGGCGTTTGTTCTTAGCCCACTGTTCTTGCTCTTTTTTTGTGCCCTCTTTTTTCAATTTTTCGGGCATCTTTTCCTTTGCGATTATTTTGATATCATGCTCCGTAACAAAGTTTACCTCGTGTTGGTAAAAATCATCAATTAATTTTTCGGCTTTATCCAGTTTGTTGAGCGACATATAACAACTAATTAACCGCAGGGCAAACCGTGGCTGGTCGGGCGATTCGGTGTAAAGTTCATCAAATATCTTTTCGGCTTCCATTAAATGGGATGCGCCCAGATGAACACGCCCGAGGTTATATTTTAGTTCTTTAACGGTTTTTTTAATTGCCGTTTCGATGTTCTCATCTGGCTCATCAATATAACCAAGTTCCACCAGTTGTTTTAAGGCCTCTTGTGCGGCTATGGGGTCGGTCTGGTCTTCTGATGGGAGCATTCCTGCATATCCGGAAACCTCTTCCCACGAAGGGATGGTTTCTATTTCGGGTGCATTTTCGTAAATCTGAACCAGAGGAACGCCATCCATATCTTTCCCGATGGGTAATCCCAAAAGTGAAAGCAGGGTAGGGGTTACATCGAGCAGACATGCCCCATAAATGCGTTCATCTTTTCGAATGCCAGGGCCTTTAACGACAAATATTCCGTGGTCGCGGTGCTGCTCAGCCGGGCCGGCCGGTTCGTCAGAAAGAAAAGAAGGCCGCAGGTGGTCGGGGTGGAAACCGTGGTCGGAAATGACCATAACGGTGGCATCTTCTCCGGCCATTTCAATGAGCCGTTTGAGCATCATATCGTGGTAACGGTATCCGGCTTCAACAACACCTTTATATAATTCAAACTGATCTTCAGGGATATTGGGCATCCGTGGTGGGTTGTAGTTCATGAACCCGTGGGAATAGTGATCGAGCGAGTCGTAGTAAATGGCCATTAAATCCCATTCTTCCATTTCCATAATTACTGTGGCGGCAGCATGTATGGAGGAACATTCTGCTGTAATCTTCGCAATAGATTCGAGCCGGTGATCTTGATCCTGGTCAATTTTTTCGTAATCGGGAACAAAAGGTTGGATGTGCTGAACCGTTAATTCACGCGGACTTATGCGGAAATGAGCAAAAAAGTCGGACAATTCTGCCGGGTGAACAGTGCCAGGTGCCATTGTCCATTGTCTGTTTTTGTCTAAAGCTTCGCGCTGATAATGGTTGGAAATCATTACGCCATTGATGGGTTCAACGGGGTGAGATGGCCACCAGCCTACCACGTGGCACTTCATCTCTTTTTGAGTGAGGATGTTCCAAATAGCTTTTACCTTTCGGGAAGTTGATGAAACCGGACGAATGGCGTGCATGTTTGGATCAGGTTCAGAGAACCCCAATATTCCATGCTTGTCGGGGCGCATGCCTGTAGCAATACTTGTCCATAGCATAGGTGAAAAAGGTGGGTCGAGGGTTGCCATATTTCCCATTGTACCATTTTCTACAAGGTATTTCATGGTTGGCATTTTACCCTCATCAATCAATCGGTTAATCATTTTCCAGTCGGCGCTATCCCAGCCAACTAAGAGTATTTTTTTTGCGGTGCGTTGCATTTTTATTTAAATAAGTGATAGGAAGAATTTTACTCTTCTGTTTTTTCTTTGGCGGTTTTAGCTCTCTCTTGCATATATTTTTTACGGCTTTTCCGCCATTCGATTAAGCCAATGTGCCCCATGGCAAGTAACCCGAGTGAGCCTTCGTGTGGTACATCAAACTTTCTGCCGTTTTCATCGGTGAAATCTAATTCCCGACAGTACATCATGTTGATCATTTCGTAACATATCGATGAGTTTTCTCCAATATGTTGATTTTTTTCAGATATGTTTTCTTCCATTTTGTGACGGATTTTCAATTTTACTTGGCTTGCAAAGTAGTAATTATTGATGGACTATGGTGGAATGATGTCGATAAATCTTTTTGATATGCTGTTTACCGGTAGTTTTCTCAAGTTTGCCTTTCTGTACATTTTTCTTAAAAAAAATCGAAGGATGTTTGTAACTAATTTATGATTCGATAGTCAAAGAGAAAAATGAATTTAAAAATAGCCATTAGAAAATTTAAAAATTAGTTAGTCATGAAAACACAAATTTTAACCATTTTATTGATCGCCACTTTTTCATTATTTTATGGAAACGGAATGGCAAATGAACCAAAAAGTACCGAGCTTGCAATGAATGAAATTGCTGCTGACAATTTATCGGAAGATCTTATGATTGAAGATTGGATGGTAGATGATCAAGTTTGGCATGTGGCTGAGAATATCCTGCCCGACGATACGTTGGCATCGAACGATGTTAATATTGATATTGAAGATTGGATGACCAACGATGCTGTTTGGAAGATTGACGGTACGGAAGTGAATTAATGCAGAAGTTTTTCTGCAACTTTTTTCAACATTATTCTGAATTGTATGACAGGCCGATGAATTTCATCAACCTGTCATTTTATTTTTCAAGATGTTGCTGTACGTGAAATCTATTTATTTATGATTAAATAGAAGAAAAGAGGTTATTCTTCTGTATCTTCTTCCGAATCAATATCTTCATTCTGGTCTTCTTCGTCGTCTTCTCCGGACCATACTTCTTCTGTTTCCTCAAATTCTTCCTCAATTTCTTCGGGTTCAGGCATTGAGGGCTTAACTGCTTGAGTGTATTGTGGCTCAGGTTTAACATGTTCACCGGGAATGTATGGAAAAACATCGGCTATGGTGCTGAGTTGTATGGCGGTGGTGGCATAGGGTACAAGCATGTACGAAAGGCCTTCGTCGAGTTGCTTTAGTGCATCATGTATGTCGTTTGCCATAACCAGTATGTAGTTGGTTATTTTTCGCTCTTTCCCTTTTTCTTCATCGATGGTAACTAAATTGATCTTTGCTTTGTACCACCATTCTCCATCGTTCTTCGATACCACTTCAGTGATGTTCGATTTACGGATGTTCACGACCTGAAAATCGCCCCGGGTGATTTCTTTCATGATTTCAAAGATTCTTGTTTCGGCATCAGTAAACGACACAGCATCAATTAAGTAGTTGTCGTTAACGTTTTGTTCCATCCCGCTCTGATCGAGCTTCATGTATTTTACTTTACATTCGTACCAAGTTTGCATAGTTGTATTGTTTTAGGATGGCAAAAATAAGAGAATAAGCCTAATTGAGGCCAAAATTATTCAGCGAAGTTTTTTTATCTAAACGATCTTAGAAGAATGCGGAGACGAATTGTAGCTTTTTAAAAGTATTTACCAAACACTATTTTTTCTTTTCTGCCTTAAGCGGGTGTGTGAAATAGAACGTTGTTCCTTGGTTTGTTTTTCTTTCGATCCAAATTGTTCCTCCAAGCATTTCGATAAGCGATTTGCTTGTACTCAACCCTAATCCAAGGCCTCTGTTGGCATCGGTGTAACTCTCTGCGGCTTGCCTGAATGGCTCGAAAATAAGATCGTCGTACCCTTGTTTTATTCCTTTGCCGGTGTCGCTAATGTGAAACAATACATAGGGAGGCGATAATTTAATCCGATTTTTTGGGTGCTGAGACAATTCTTTTGTCGTAGTAATCAGTTTGAATCCAACATGTATCTCACCTTCTTGTGTGAATTTGAATGCGTTGTCTATCAGGTGTCTCAATACTTGGAATAGCTTTTTTTCATCGCTTTCGATAAACGTTTCGCTATTTTGTATGTCGGGTTCACGGTACAATTTAACTGGCTTGCCGGCATAGCGTTTTTCTTCGTCGAGGGTTTCAAAAGCCCTGTCTAACAATTGGTTTAGATTAACCTCTGAGAGGTTAAAATCGATATTATGTGTTTTTATGAGGGAGAAATCGGAAATGTGGTTTATTGTATAATTTAAGGTAATGGCATTCTCAGAGATAATTTTCACATAATCATTGAGTGTAGGGTCAGTATTCATTTCGAGCAGAACATCTGAAAAACCCACTATACTATTTAATGGGGTTCGCATCTCATGGGAAAAATTCTCGAGGAAAGTGGTTTTTAGCTGGTCCGATTCATTTGCTTTTTCCATAGCTGCCAATAGCTGTGTTTTGTGTTTTTTTTGAGTAAACACTGTTTTTGTAAGAAGGAGTATAATGATCAGTAGATTGATGATGATTGCCAGCGAAATCAGGATTACTTTCTTGCTTCTTTCCCAAATGGTAACTGGTTTGTTTAGAACGATGGCATCGGCGGGTAACAAGTACTCTGGGATATTAAGTTTTTCAAGGCTTCTGAAATCAAAGACGGCCTCCGATTGGGGTATGATTAGCTTTTCAATGGGTTGATCATCATTCGTTAGCATTTTCAGGGCAGTTTCGGCCGTGAGTTTTCCCATTTGTTCGCCGGTTGTTATGTTTCCGCCAATATATCCGTCGGTTCGTGTGGCATAATAACCCGAGAAAAGTGGAGCTTCTGCATGTTCCCCAATAATTTTTGCAATTTCAAGTTCATCAACGGGTTGCCCGTTGCAGTCGATGCTAACTGATGAGCAAAAAATACAGCTTGGATAATGGATGCGCGACACCGTTTCACCAATGGTTTTTTTGTCGATACAGTCAATAAATTTTATTGTAATTCCCTTAAAATTAGTCAACACAATATCTTCGGCTTCATTCATAAGGAGTGTGCCACTTTTTAAATTGTCGGAAATGAAAAAGATAGTATCAAGGTTAGGAACAAAGCTTTTCATAATATCGAAGGTCTCTTTTATTGTGGTTACTTCTTTTATTATGCATAGCTTGCCATTGGTTTCGTAGTTTTCCGGGTCACTAATGCCTGTGGCTAGAATGGGTTTATTTACAAAGATTGGTGAATTTTGGTATAGGGTGACAAAATCGAGTGCATCGTTATCGGAAACAATCACAAGGTTAAAATCTGACGGAGAATATTTTCGCTCGAAATACGAGAGGCAAATTGGGTCTTTGTAGAAGGAACTATCTTTTTTTGCGTCAAGGTACTCAATATGGAGAGACATCTCAGGATGGTTTTTTATACATTTTTTCAATCCTTCGGTAATGCCGTCTGACCAATGGAAACCGTTGTGATACGAATTGATATAAAGCACTGATCGGGGGTGGTTGGCAGCTGATGTCAACAACTGAAGCATTGTTAAAAAAACAAATAGAACAGTATATTTTATTTTCCCCTCGGCCATCGATCCTAATTAAAATTTCCCTTTATAAATATAAGAAACAAATTTTAAATAGCTCGTGTTCGCTTCTGTTTTCTGGGGCAGGAATTGGCTGTAATTTATTTTCTTACCGATGAATCTCTAATTAAAAGGTCAGCTTTCATGATGATCCGGTTGGTCATATTAAGGTCGGAAATTCCCTTAAGGTGATTAATCATCAGTTTTGCCACCATTTCTCCCATATCGTAACCGGGGTAATTCACTGTGGTTAGGGGTGGTTCAACCAGACGAGAGATTGGGTCATTATTGAATCCGGCAATGGCAATATCTTCAGGAATTTTAATTCCTTTAGCTTTTAAAACCGACATTACTCCTGCAGCACAGGCATCGTTTGCAATAAATAGCCCATCGGGCATAATGACCATTTCCAATATCTTATTTGCAATATCAGAGCCATCATCAATTTTAAGCCCGGTTTCAATAACCAGTGAAGGATCATATTGAAAATTATTCTCCAATAAGGCAGTTTTGTAACCATTGTGGCGCTCAGTATAAACGTTGCAATTCTGATTTCCAGTGACATGCAGAATTCGGGTACACCCCTGAGCAATGAGGTGCATCGTGGTTTCGTAACCAAGTTTTGTATTGTCGATAACAACGTTGGCGCAATCGAATCGGTTGCAAACACGGTCGAAAAACAGTAAGGGTATGTGTTTGTCGATATAACGTTTAAAATGTGAGATATCTGTAGAATCTGAAGATAGCGAAACAATTAACCCGTCGACACGACTATTGAAAAGGGTAACCGAATTTGAAACTTCCTTTTTTTGTGATTCGAATGATTGAGTGATAATTAAGTTATATCCATTTTCGTTGGCAACCTTTTCAATTCCAGCCAGAACGGTTGACATAAAATTGCTGTCCAGACGAGGTACAATTATTCCGAGTGTGTCGGTGCGTTTGGTGCGTAAATTGCTGGCAAAGGTGTTTGTGCGGTAACCCATGCTCTCGGCCTTTTCTTTAATTTTTCTTTTCACCTTATCGCTAATTGCCGGATTGTTTTTTAGCGCGCGGCTTACAGTGGCGGGCGAAACACCTGTTTCTCGTGCAATATCGTAAATGGTGACTTCTTTCATCCTTTGTCTCGATTAATGACTCTTTAGTTTCTGCAATACAGCATAAAAAGTGTTTTTTACCCTTAAAATCAAATGACGTGGCTAAACTATAAAAAAAATAAACGCTGGACTACGCGAGTTCTGTATGATTTTTATAGTACACTTACCCGTGATTTGCTCCTTACAGAACAGATTCCGAATACAATAGTTGCACTCAGGTTATTAGTGAAGGATATTACAAGCTCGAACCTCTTGATGATATTTTCTCATGTGCCCACGAAGACAACAAAGAAATTATTCTTAAATGGGAATTTCCTAAAGGCGATGCAAGTCATCTGTCACGTATCTGCCCAATGGGGTTGCCATTGTACGACAGGGAAAATGGTTAACATTTTCCGAATAAAACATTATACTTGTCTAATCTTGTGAAATGATTTATCTTTCAGCTTCAATTTTAAATGTTAAAAAGATGGAACATCAAAGAAAAACCTTCACGTTGAGAAGTGTTGTAAATATACTGGCTGTTATTGGCTTAATACTCTCTTTTTCACTTGGCAGTAGGGCAATTGCTTCGGTACCTGTGGCTGATGACGATAAAAAAATTCAGAAATTTACCATTTCAGAAAAGAAAAATTCAGCCGACTTTGTCCTTGCCGAAAAGGGAAATGTAGCTTCCTTGGTTGTTAGTGCCTTCGATTTTCCCGGTGTTATTGAAGTGATGAAGATGTTCCAACAAGATGTTGAGGCGGTTACAGGTGTTATGCCAAAGCTGTTGCTCGATGCAATGCCTCAAAGTAAACAAGCGGTTATTGCAGGAACTTTAGGGAAAAGTACATTTATCGATCAGCTCATTGCTGCAGGAAAAATCAATGTCGATGATGTCCGAAATAAATGGGAAAATTCACTGATTCAGGTTGTCGATAATCCATTTCCTAATATTGAAAGGGCCCTTGTGATTGTTGGTAGTGACAAGCGCGGCACGATGTATGGCATATTGGAAGTGTCGAAACAAATTGGGGTGTCGCCATGGCATTGGTGGGCCGATGTTCCGGTAGAATCGAAACAAAATTTATATGTAAAACCCGGACGGTTTAATTTTGGTGAGCCAAAAGTAAAGTACAGGGGCATTTTCCTTAACGACGAAGAACCCGCTTTAGGGCGTTGGGCTGTAGAAAATTACGGTGGGTTTAATCATCAATTCTACGAGAAGGTTTTTGAATTGTTGCTCCGCTTGAAAGGAAACTATCTTTGGCCGGCCATGTGGTGGGCTGGGTTCAATATGGATGATCCTCAAAATGCCGAAATGGCCGATAAATACGGTATTGTAATGGGAACATCACACCATGAACCGCTGAATCGTGCGCAAGCCGAATGGCGTCGTTACGGTAAGGGGGCATGGAATTATGAAACTAATAGTGCCGAATTGACAAAATTCTGGAAAGAAGGCATAGAGCGTATTGGCAATAAAGAAGTTGTTGTTAATATGGCTATGCGTGGCGATGGAGATGAAGCCATGAGTAAGGAAACAAATGTGGCTCTTTTGCAACGTATTGTTGAAGACCAGCGCAAACTGATTGCTGAAGTAACCGGAAAGCCTACTGAAGAAACCCCGCAAATGTGGGCACTTTACAAAGAAGTTCAAGATTATTACGATCAGGGAATGCGGGTTCCCGATGATATTACTCTTCTTTTGTGCGACGATAATTGGGGCAACATTCGTAAACTCCCTGAACCCGGGGCAGCTCCCCGCAAAGGTGGATATGGAATTTACTACCATTTCGATTATGTAGGCGGACCAAGAAATTATAAATGGGTGAACACTTGTCCTATTCCACGGATATGGGAACAGATGAACCTTGCTTACGAACATGGAGTTACAGAGTTATGGGTGGTTAATGTAGGTGATTTAAAACCAATGGAATATCCAATTTCGTTTTTTCTCGATTATGCATGGAACCCCTTGGAAATTCCGGCCGAAAAACTGCCCGAATATAGTGTAAAGTGGGCAGAACAGCAGTTTGGCGAGAAATATGCGAAAGAAGCAGCTGACCTTATCGATACCTATTTGAAATATAACAGCAGACGCAAACCTGAATTGCTCGAGCCTGAAACATATAGTTTGATTAATTATCGCGAGTTTGAAACCGTTGTATCTGATTACAATAATTTAGTCGATCGCGCATCAAAGCTTGGCAAAAAGCTTTCAAAGAATTATCAGGATGCATTTTATCAGTTGGTTATGCACCCAATTGAAGCCTGTGCCAATTTGAATGAATTATATTATGTGGTAGGTAAAAACAGATTGTATTCAAGTCAGTCGAGAATTGAGTCGCTTGAACTTGCCAAAAAAGCCGAACAACTTTTCAAAAAAGATGCTGAAATTACCGATTACTATCACACTAAACTTGCTGGGGGAAAATGGAACAACATGATGAGTCAAACCCATATTGGCTATACGTATTGGCAACAACCCGAGAAAAATGTTATGCCAACAGTAAACGTTATTCAGCCGCGCAGCGAACAAGCTATGGGGGTGGCTGTTGAGGGTTCTTCAAATTTCCGTCCACATTTTCAGGGCGATTTGGTATTGCCCGTTTTCGATTGCTTTAACAATCAGTCGTATTATGTAGAAATATTCAATCTTGGAAAGAAAGGTTTTACTTATCAGATTGAAGTGAGCCAGCCCTGGATAAAAGTATCGGAAGTAAAAGGGAAAATCGATAATGAAAAACGATTAACAGTTCAGGTCGATTGGAGCAAAGCCCCCGAAGGCGATAATTGCGCACCGTTTACCATAACCGGATCCGAAGGTTCTACCACAACCATACAAGTTCCAACATACAATGTTAGTGCCGATCAGAAAAAAATCATGAAGGGTTTCTTCGAAAGCAATGGAGTAATTTCAATAGAAGCCGAACATTATATGCGAAATCTGGCTGGAAATCAGGCAACCTGGAAGGTTATTCCGGGCATGGGACGTACCCTTTCTGCAATGCACCCAACTCCGGTTACTGCGTTGCCACAGCGCCCCGGACAAGGAAGTCCTTCGCTCGAATATGATATTTATCTCCAGAAATCGGGCGATATAACCGTTAACCTTATTTGTGCCCCAACCCAGAATATTTTCAACGATGAAGGATTGGAAATTGCTGTTTCGATTGATAATGAGCAGCCTGTAATTCTCAATCTCCATAAAAACTATTCATCTCGAGATTGGGAAGAATCGGTCCGGACCAATTCGATAGTGTTGAACACATTGTTTAAAATTCCCGAAGCTGGGAACCACACACTGAAAGTTTGGATGATTGACCCAGGGGTTTGTTTCGAACGTATTCTTATTCAGACAGGTGCAGAGATGCCAAAATCGTATCTTGGTGCACCCGAAAGTATTAACCTGAGTTCTAAAAAGTAAAATGCTTATACACTGGTGGGCTTCTTTGTGGAATAGTGAAGGCATATAATACATTGTACCGGAACCCTACAGAAGTATTTTTCATTTCTCAACGTAAAAGCAGCTGTATAGAAATGCAATATTTGTTTTACTTTGTGCATATTTGTTGCTGAAAATAAGCGAGGCAATAGTATTTCTTTCATTTAGGAAAGAAAAAAAGAAGGTCGATAATTTATTTACAATATAATTCGTTTTAACACGAGTAAGTAATTTTACAAATTCTTATTTTTAGATTTTAGAAAAACTAAATATTCGAAGAAGATGTTTTTATTCGGGAAAAGTAAATCGGTTGCAAAAATCGAGCAGGAATGGCAGCAGTTAAAAGATGACTATCAGGTGTATACTGAAGTTGAAGGGTCGAAAAAATTAAAAGATTTTCTCGCATTGAAAGAGAAAGTTGAGTCTGCACCCTTTAAAGCCAGAAAGAAAGAAATTGAAGGCTTACAATTTAAAGGCTCTCCAGAAGAGACTATGGTGAAGCGCTTTGAAAAACTTGAAGCCGATCCTAAGCTTAAAACCTATTATAAAGTTCATGCTTCGGATGACCTTAAACGGTACAAAAAGCTTAAGGATCAAGATTTGAAACCCGATTCACTAGAAGCTGATTTCTGTAAAAAATATTCAAAATCACCTGATTACCGCATATTTACAGAACTCGATGGTTCTACACTTGTCAGTGATTTTGAGAACCTTAAAAAGGAAGTATCATCTGAAAAATTTAAAGAAAGAAAAGCATTTCTCGAAGATAAATATCGCTATCTGAAAACCGAGGACCATGAGTTATTGGAGAAATATAAGCAGTTAGAGAATGACGAAGCGATAAAATTATATTTCAAATACAACGAAACCGATTCTTTCAAATTCTTTCGTGAATGGTCATTGGTGCTTGAAGAATCTTTTTCTCAAAAAATAGATAAGAGCAAATGGTCGTTTATTTCGCCAGTTGCTGAAAAAGGGCCAGGCCGCAATTTTTCGGTGAATGGCCAATTGCAATGCTACAATGATGATAAAAATATCGATACAGAAAACGGAATTTTCACTTTAGAGACTCATCAAGAAAAGAAAGAGGGGCTTTATTGGGATGAAAATTTTGGTTTTGTGATGAAAGATTTTAACTACACTTCGGGGCTTATGCATTCAAACAATTTTTTCAAACAGGAGTATGGCCTTTTTGAAATGAAGCTAAAAGCATCGAAAGTTCGTGGAGTTATTAGCTCTGTATCTCTTGCTGATGATGATGAAAATGAGTGTATAAGACTTATTTCTCTGGATTTCAGAAAGGCATCTGGCGGAATTATTATTACCGAACAAGGACAACGCCTTATCTCAAAAGTCAACATGAAACACAAGCTTTCTGGCTATCTTCTTCTGTCAGTTGAATGGACTCCCGAACGTATAGAGTGGCGTGTTAACGATCGTTTCATGGGGGCATTGTCGCAAAATGTACCGCATGAAAAGTTGGGCTTGCGTATTGAAACCGAGGTTGTTAAGTCAACATCTAATTTGCCGCACCGACTTGATATTGATTGGATTAGGTGCTATAAACGCCGCAAGATATGAACCTGATTGACGCTGCTGCATGGGCCCACGAAATGGATGTAAGGGTTACCGTGTGCAACAAAAAGGGCGTTATAGTTTATATGAACCAAGCTTCTGCGTTGGGGATGCATAAGTATGGCGGATATGAACTCCTGGGTAAATCACTTTTCGATTGTCACAATCCGGCTTCATCTGCAAAAATTAGAGAAATGCTCGAAATCCCCTCTGTGAATGTGTATATTACTGAAAAGCAAGAAGAACGGAGACTTATTCGGCAATTCCCATGGGAGGAAAATGGTGAACACAAAGGCATAATTGAATTTTCTTTTGCATTACCTTTCGATGTTGAAGTGAAAAACCGTCAGTAAAGATTATTTCTTTCGTGCTACTAAGTTGTGTGCAATTTCATTTGCCTTACTTATTATTTCTTCTTCGCCATCGACATGGTGGTTCTTCATAATAATGTTTCCATCGCAAATAAGTGTATCGACCACTGAACCATTGGCCGAGTATACCAGGTTGGAAATCAGATTAAAATTTGGTGTCATTTCTGGTTTTTTCAGGTCAATCAGGGCAATGTCTGCAAGGTATCCAACATCAATTGTACCTGTTTTGAAGCCTGTTATTATTTCGGCGGTTTTAGTTGCAGCTGCAAAAGTTTCATCGGCATTCCAGAGGGTGGGATCGTTCCATGCAGCTTTGGCGTTAAGCGAAGCCAATTTCATTGCTTCATACATATCGAGGTTGTTGCCCGAACAAGCTCCATCGGTTCCAATGCCAACGGTGATGCCGGCTTTCTTCAAATCACCGTATCTAAAATGAGTACCAGAGGCTAATTTAAGGTTCGATGCCGGATTGTGAATTACCTGGCATCCATTGTCGGCAAGCATTTTTATTTCTTCATCGTTGATGTATATACTGTGGGCAAAACTTATTTCTGGTCCCAAAAAGCCAATCGAGTTGAGGTAATTTACCGGGCGGCATCCAAACATGGAAATGGAATCTTTCACTTCAATTTCGGTTTCAGAGAGGTGGGTTTGGATTCTTATATTATTGGCGCAGGCATACCCTTTCATCCAGCACAACATTTCTTTTGACACGGTGTAAATGGCATGAGGGCCAAGGGCAATTTCCAACCTGTTTGAAAAGGCCGTTTTTGCGCGGTGAAATTGTTCAATTTCTTTTTTAAATTTTTCAGAAATCTCTTTGTCGTTAAAATCAAGCACGGCAAGGGTTAGCATTCCCCTGATCCCCATTTCATCAGTGGCGCGGGCAGATGCCATAGCGTGATGGTACATGTCGATAAAAAGAGTTGTGCCGGTTTTGATCATCTCCAGACAGGCTAGTTTTGTGCCCCAGTACACGTCTTCTTCTGTTATGTTTTTTTCGAGTGGCCATATTTTTTCTTGTAGCCAAGGCATAAGTGGCATGTCGTCGGCATAGCCACGCATAAGGCTCATGGCGGCGTGGGTGTGGCCGTTAAAAAGCCCTGGCACTAAAGCCTTGTTTGTTCCGTCTATTTCTATGTCGGCATTATAATCAATTGAAGAGCCAATTCTTGCAATAGTATTGCCCTCGATTAGTATATCTTGAATCTTTTTGTTTAGCTCGATGTTTTTTATTAAAATACTCATGACGTATAGCCTTTTTTTATTTTTTCGAATGTTTATTGTTGCCTGTTTCTTTGGTTGGAATTACGTATTGTGTTGTTTTATATGTGATTAATTCTCTGAACTCAAGAGCAGACTCGTTGGAATTGTTAATTTCTCAAATATCGCTTATTCTGATTAAACAAACAATTCGTCGGGGATAATTGGCCGGATAATATATTTTTGTATTTGTTTCAGGGTAATATAAGCTCAACCAATAAAGAAAAATATTTCATAGGTTCTATGAAACGAGCATGTTCGATGCAAACAAAAACACGGATGAATATTCACATGCGAGTTTCATCCGACCTTAAAAAACAAATTTATATTTGGATGAAAAAAACAAATGCAGTACGCATACTTGATCAGCATAATATCTCTTATGAGTTGATTGAATATGAGGTTGATGAATCAGATTTAAGTGCAACAGCTGTTGCGAAGAAGTTGGGACAGGATGTTGAACAAGTGTTTAAAACTCTGGTATTGCGGGGCGATAAGTCTGGTATTTTTGTGGTTGTTATTCCGGGCAACTCAGAGGTCGATTTGAAAAAAGCCGCCAAAGCTTCGGGCAATAAAAACGCTGAGATGATTGCAATGAAAGAACTGTTGCCATTAACAGGCTATATTCGGGGTGGTTGTACTGCCATTGGCATGAAAAAAGCTTATCCAAACTTTATCGATGAGTCGTGCCTTTTATTCGATTTTATTTATATCAGCGCTGGGGTGCGGGGCATGCAAATAAAAATTGCCCCCGAAGATTTGATATCATTGACGCACATGACTGTCAACGACTTTACCTGTTCCATTCTTTGAGTATTCTGAAGCCAAGGAATTGGTTGCATTGACCTTCGTCGAGAAAATTGCGGTTGGTAATCCTGCAATATTGTGCATCGCTGCTCCAGCTTCCACCGCGGTTTGCCCTCAAGCTGGTATTGTTTACACAGAACGGGTCGGTGCTGTCGCCATTGCGTTTGTAAAACTCTTTGTCGTAGTTGTCGAAACACCATTCCCATACATTTCCACACATATCGTGAATTCCCAGCAGGTTAGGCATAAGTTCACCCACCGGATGATAGTATCCGCCTGAATTATCGACAAACCAGCCAACATTGGCCATGGTATTGCTTCCGGCAAAGCGATGTTCGTATGTGTAATCGGTTCGCTCACTATTGGTGTGATATTTAATAGCATAGCGGCCTCCTTTGGCGGCAAACTCCCATTCAGCTTCGGTGGGCAGCCGTCCTCCTCCTGTTTTGCCAATAAGGTTTGCCCCAGTCCAGGTGATATTTACAGCAGGGTATTTTTCGAACCCTTTAATTACTTTGAACCGTCCGATCTTATTGTCCCAGTATATCTTGGAGAATTCAGAATCGAGGTTGTATACTCTTGTTCGTTCTCTGTATCCTTTTTCATTGCATTTTAACATATTCAGAAAGGAACATACGACTTCATTGGTTGTTTCGTATTTTCCGATCAGAAAATCAGATACTTGAATGCCGTATTCCGGGCGTTCGTCTTCGTCGAATTCGTTATTTCCAATTTTGAAACGGTCGCCTTTGACTTTTACCATAGTGATGAAAACATCTTCCTCGTCTTTATAAAACTTTCTGAAAGTAACTTTATCGTTGTAAACAAACTTTTCGTTTTCTGTTTTCTTAGTAGCTACTTCGCGGGTAAGTTCTTCTTTAGGGTATTGTTTGACTTCCCTTGAGGGGTCATAGCGTTCAACAAAAACCATATCGGTAACAAGTTGCATCGAAGAGTCGGGGGTGTAGTTGCTATATTCAGCAAAAAGGGGAATGGAATCTCCAATTTGCCAGCCTGTAGTGGCGAAAATATTGGTTATCAAAGTATCTGCATCAAGTAGATCGCGTGTAGTATCACTTAGTATTTCTTGACGGGTGTAAAACTTCCGTGGTTTTTTAACGATAGAATCTTTGGCTTCCGTAATCAGTTTTTCAGGTTCAGCCGGTTTAATTGGTTCTGGGGCTTTTTTAGGTTTTTCGGTTTCTTTAGGGTAGTAGTAACTCTTTTTGTTTGAATATCTTTTATCTTTTGGATTGATTGATTTATAGGGGTTCGCACCTTTGATGACACGTTTTTTTTGTTTGTTTTTTGTTGGCATTGTCGCTTTTGTGGGGGTAAATGGCTTTTCTTCAGGGAGTGGTTCTATTTTTTTTAGGGTATCTATTGGAATTGATTTTTCAAGAGTAGTATCTATTAGCAACGGGAAAAGGGTGTTCATCAGCTCTTCGCTCATGAGAAAATCTTTAACTACCATGAAGGTGTCGTATAATGGGGGTTTTTCGTTAATAAGTTCAATGTCGATAAGCAATTCTCCTTTGCTTAGCTCAAATTCGTCTGTGAATGAAATTGTTGTGGTAATGGGGTATACTTCGTCGCGAAGGTTTGAAAGGATTTTTACCACAGTGTCGAGATCGTTTTTTGCATATTTATTTCCCTCAAATGATTTGTCGAGTTGGTTGAAAAATGGCTGATAGTCGACATACCTAGGCTTTTGTGGCTTAGGCGCTTTACACCCTATAATTGTTGCAAGAAAAAGTAATCCAATAAGTATTTTTTTCAGCATTTCTGATCGATTTTCATTTTATGTCCAGGTAAAATATAGTGTATCAAATATACATTTTTAGAACATTTTTCTAACTTGTTTTCTGTTTGTAATCCGTTGAATGTTTTGTAATTTTCTTTTTTAGAATAATTGGTACAAAAAAAAGCGTATATTTTGCATGTTATTCTACCATGATGAGAGCTTGTGCATTATTTTATATTATTGGTATTATACTGTTATTTTCTCCCGCAATTGGGTTATCGCATTCGGGCAGTGACTCGGAAAAGAATTTGCAGAAATTTGGGTTTGATGATATAATTTCTATTCACGGACCTTGGGATTTTTATTGGAACAAGATTTATCATGGTGAATTATTGAATCAACAGGATACGCTTGAAAAAATTGAAGTTCAATTGCCATCCTATTGGTCTGATTATACAATAAATGGATTGACTCTTCCTGGTCTGGGATTTGGGACTTTTACTAAAACAATCGTGCTTTCTTCTGATAAAAAAGGGCCAATTGGTGTTTTGATTCCAGCTATTGATGTCGCATATAGGTTTTATATCAACGGACAGTTGATGGCAAGTGTTGGAACGGTTGGAACAACGGAAAAGGATGAAGTCCCGGGCTATATGAATTCGCTGGTTGAATATTGGCCGCAAACAGATACATTGCAGCTGCTTTTTCATGTTTCAAATTTCCACCATCGGCGTGGCGGAATTTGGAAGGAGGTGAAGTTTGGTGAACTGCAGCAAGTGAAAAATTACTTTCTTCGTGACCATGTGTTCGATTTTATATCACTTGGAGTGCTTCTGGCATTTGGCCTTTTCTACCTGATTTTTTCTTTTTTCAACAAAGAAGAGAAATCACTTTTGTTTTTATCGGTTTCCTTTATTCTTGTCTTTATTCGAGGAATGTGTACCAACCATTTTCCTATCAACTTTGTTTTTCCATTGTCGTGGGAGTGGATGGTCAAGCTTGAGTATCTTAGTACTTTTGGTGCTTTGTTGTTGGGGGTTTGGGGATTCTATTTCATAAAACCTATCCGCTGGATTAAGTGGGTGATGCAGTTTTTCACCGGAGCAAATATTTTGGCCTTAATTGTAATTTTAATCACCAAGGTTGCTGTTTTTTCATACACATTATATGCTTTTTATGTGTTTCTTGTCTCTTTTGTTCTTTTATATGCCATTCAATTGGTGATTGTTATGCGCAGAAACCGCAGCGTTCCAATGCTGTACGTGTTGGGGGCAATTGTATTGGTTTTTGCGGCGTTCAACGACCTTATGATTGCTGCTTCTGATAACTATATTTTCGATTTTTATATTCTGCCCCAAATGTTTATCGTTTTTGTTCTTTTGTTATCGGTAAGCTTTTTTCAGCGCTATGCATCAACTCTTAAGATTGAAAAACAATTAAGGAATGAACTGACGAATCTCACCATTGAACTCGAAAGTACCGTCGAAAAAAGGACCTCACAAGTTATTGAGAAAACGCAAATAATTGAAGAGCAAAATCAGTTGTTGCAGAAGGATATTAAATTGAAAAACAGAATTTTGTCAATAATTGGACACGACATCCGTAGTCCGTTGTCATTTGTTATTATGGGCCTCGATGTTGTTTCTGATAAAAATATCGATGAAGGGTACCGGAATTCTTTTGTCCAGAAAATTCTGTTTTCAGTTAGCAATCTGGCGTTGCTTGTCGATAATTTACTTTCGTGGGGATTGAGTCAGAATAAACAGCTTACAATTTATCCCGATGAATGTGATCTCTCGACACTGATAAACCGTACGGTGATGAATTATGCCGGAATCTCGGAGAACAAGAAAATTACCTTCTATCAAGATGTACCGTCGAATGTATCAGCTTGGTACGATGAAAATACTATTCATATTGTTCTACGGAACTTGCTCTCGAATGCTTTGAAATTTACTCCTCAGGGTGGCGAAATTTCGATCTCGCTTAAGCAAGAATCTGATCAGGTTGTTGTCTCTATATCCGACAGTGGTGTGGGAATTAGTGCTGGCGTAAAAGAATTGTTGTTGTCAGGCAATGATGTGGTTTCAACTGAAGGAACGAATAGGGAAAAAGGTACCGGGCTTGGGCTGATTTTATGCCGTGAACTCATTACCCTTAATAATGGCCATTTCAGTCTTGAAAGTGAATTGGGAACAGGCACAAAAGTTGTATTTACATTGCCTGTAAAAAGTCCACAGTAAACTTAATCAAATAAAGAACTAATCAATATTCTAACGAAAAGAGCAACTGCCGGGGCCGAAAATTCCCGAGGTAATGCTCAGGCTTTCGTGAACCATATTTGTTAACTTTGTGACCATGTCTGAAATTAAAATCTTTAAAGCATCTGCTGGTTCTGGAAAAACCTTTCGTTTGGTAGTCGAGTATTTAAAATTACTAATCAAGAACCCAAACAATTATAAACATATCCTTGCTGTTACATTTACCAACAAGGCAACTACCGAAATGAAAGAACGTATTCTGCGTGATTTATATTCATTGTCACGGCAGGAGAACAAGCAACTATTACAGTTGCTGATGAACGAATGCCGCGTTTCAGCCCAAGATGTGGAGTTGAACTCGAAGCGTGCACTTTCACTTATTTTACACGACTACGATCGCTTTGCTGTAAGTACCATCGATAGTTTTTTCCAGGGAATTCTACGTTCATTTGCACGTGAATCAGGTTTGTATGGTTCTTACGAAATCGATCTCGATATGGATGCTGTTTTAGCCGAAGCTTGCGACCGTATGCTTATGAGTATTGATAAAGATACTGAACTGCGTGAATGGCTAACCCAAATGGCCGAAAACCAATTGCAGGAAGAAAAGGGTTGGCAAATAAAGGATACCATCTTGTCGGTTGGGAAAGAGCTTACGAAGAGTGTTTTTGTTGATTATAGACTTCATCAGGGGACTTTAGCCGAAGAACGGGAAAACATCAATGAACTAAAAAAAGCACTGCAAACTATAAAAAAGCAGTATGAAGCAGAGTGCCGAAGGGTTGGAAAAGAGGGACTTGCTCTTATGGAAAAGCATAACCTTTCGTTTGATGATTTTAAATACAAAGGAACCTCATTCCCTAAAATGTTTGAAAAGCTTGCCAACTTCAAGGGTGGTGAGTTAAAAATGGCAAAACGTTTTGAAGATGCTGCCGATAACGTAGAATCATGGTATGGCGATAAAAAGAACACCTCCAGGATTGATGCAATTTATCACGATGGAATGAACCAACTCGTTAAGGATTTTCTCGATTATTATGAAAAAAATTGGACAAGATATCTTACGGCTAAAGCAATTTATTCTAATATTTTCACCTTAGGGGTGTTGTCTACCTTATCGCAGTTTGTGCGTGAAGTGGGGCAAGAAAACAATTCTTTGCTGTTAAGCGAAAGCGACAACCTTTTGAGGGGTATAATTGCAGGAAATGATGCTCCGTTTATTTATGAAAAGGCAGGTAATTATTATCAGTTTTTCATGATCGATGAATTTCAGGATACCTCAATAGTTCAGTGGGATAACTTTAAGCCTTTGATTACTAATTCGCTGGCTGAGAATAATCCCAATCTTGTTGTAGGAGATGTAAAACAATCAATATACCGTTGGAGGAACAGTGATTGGAAATTGCTCAATAGTAACATCAAAGACGATTTGAAAAATTACACCCTTTCAGAAGAAAACCTTAGCAGCAACTGGCGAAGCCGTACCAATATTGTTGAATTCAACAATTGGTTTTTCCCCATATCTGCCGCCTTTTTACAAGACGCATATAATCAGGCGAATATTTCTGCAAATCCATATCAGTCTACCATTGTTGATGTGTATGCCGACGTGCAGCAAATTGCAGCAAGCAAAAAAAGTGGAGGTATTGTTCAATGTGAATTGATTGATGAGGAAAAGCAACCCGATTATTATAGTGCTACAACCGATCGCTTGATTTCTCAAATTGAAAAGTTGCAGGATGTTGGGGTTAGGGCATCTGAAATGGCAATTCTGGTAAAAAAGAATAATCAGGCCATGGTTGTAGTCGATGCATTGCTCAATTACCAGAAGAATAACCCATTGAAGCCCTGTAATTTCCAAGTTGTATCTGACGATTCACTCATTCTTGCGGTGGCTCTTTCTGTACGTTTCATTGTGTCAATGTTCAGGTTTGTAACTTCGCCAGACGACATGGTGAACCGCGCCAACATCGTTTTCCTTTTCCATCATTATATTCTGCCGCAATTGCAGAAAGAAAGCATTTTGGCTGTTGATAATGGGGAAAACAGAGACTTTAGTGGAAAATTAATTAGTGAAGACATCGCCCTTCAATTTTTCCCTTTTTTCAACAATAATGATTCAAAAGTGATTGCCAGGCATTGGGCTTCGCTTTCGATAACCGATCTTACTGCTGAATTGATTACTCGCTATTCTTTGGATAAGCTGCCCGGAGAACAGGCAAGCTTGCAGGCATTTCACGATGTTATTATTGATTTCTCCAAAAAAGAAGGAGGAAATCTTGCCAAGTTCCTTGAATGGTGGGAGCTGAAAGGAAGTAGTTTAAAAGTGCAAACAGCAGTCGACCGGGATGCAATTCGAATTATGACTATCCACAAATCAAAAGGCTTGGAATTTCCTTATGTTTTTCTCCCTTTTTGCGATTGGACTTTTGATGGCTCATCGAAATCAGGAACCAATTTAATTTGGTGCAAACCTGTTGATGACTTGGGTGAAAAATTTCCGCTGCTGCCGCTGTCATATAGTAAAGTGCTTAGCGAGACATATTTTGCATCAGCTTATTACACCGAGTTGCTCATGTATTACATCGATAATCTTAATTTGTTGTACGTGGCTTTCACCCGGGCAGTCGATGGTCTGTTTATTTTTTCCAAAGCAACTCAAAAAAATAGTTTGGATGTAGCGAAACTGCTTACTTCAACATTTAGTACCGATAACGCTTCGTCACTGTTGAGACCATTGAATGAAAGTGTGTTTTCCTTCGGTACGCTTGAGTGTGAAAAACGGGAAACAAATCCGGTCAACGAAATTAACTTGTCGGGCAAGATTGATGTTAAGCTGAACCTTGCTAATAGCTTGAAGTTGCATAAAAATTATGATAATTTTCTCGAAGAATCGGAAGAAAAGATGAGTGAAAAAGTTAATGAAGGTGCACTTATGCATAGTATACTTTCATTGATTGAAACTTCTGATGATATATCATTAGCCGTGAAGCAGCTTGTGATTGAGGGAAAAATCAATGTTGGCGAGTCGTCGTTTTTTGTAGAAAAGATTACAGCTTTGCTGCTGAATGAGCAAGTGAAATGCTGGTTTGATGGCTCGTTGAAAATCTTAAATGAAACCACTATTATTTCGCCCGACTTCAACCTGAAGCGACCCGACCGGGTAATGCTGGGCAACGATTTTGCCATTGTTGTCGATTACAAAACTACTTCACTGGTTTCAGAATCGCACCGGAAGCAAGTTCTGGGATATTTGAAAAAAATCAGGCAGATGGGAATCGGAAAAGTAGAAGGGTACGTATGGTACCTGAATTCGAATCAACTAGTATATGTTAGTGAAAATTAAAATTAACTCAAAAGAATATTAAGCGTGAGAAAAATTTTAAATCCGTATCATGATTGTTCTGGCGATGAATACAATTGCTTTGGTTGTTCTCCGAACAATGGAATTGGGCTGCACCTTCATTTTTTCGAAGATGGCGAAGAGTTATATGCTGAATGGCAGCCAGATGCAAACTACATGGGATATCCCGGTATTTTACATGGAGGAATTCAGGCTACTTTGCTCGATGAGATTGGAGGCTGGGTTGTGTATATAAAATGTGAGACAGTTGGCGTAACTCAGGATATGACAGTTAAGTACTTGAACCCATTGCGAATGGACAAAGGTAAAGTTTCATTAAGAGCAAAACTCATTGAACAAACAGAAAAGAATGCAATTATTCTTGCTACAATATTTGATGGAAGCGGGAAATTATGTTCCGAAGCCACATTGAATTATTTTATTTATCCTCAATCAATTGCGGTTAAAAGGTTCTATTATCCCGGAATTGAAGCATTTTATGAAGCCGCTGAAGTACTTGATGATAATGAACTATAAATGCCTTGAATGTGGATGGAGTGGTGCCGAGAATGAGCTCCTTTGCGACTCAACCGATGCTTGTAGTGGGGTGGAGCAAGTAGATGTTTGCCCCAATTGCGGTAGTCAGCATGTAATCATTGTTTTTTCTGAAACTGGCAATTAAAAAAGAAAAAGCCCCGTTTCCGGGGCTTAATCATCGTTGGTCTGTTATTCTTTCTTTTTCGGTTTATCACCAGCAATTGAATCACGCATATTAGTATCAGCGTTAATGTTCTGATATTTCATGTAGTCCATAATACCCAGGTTTCCATTGCGGAATGCTTCAGAAATGGCTAGAGGTACTTGCGCTTCGGCTTCAATAACTTTGGCACGGGCTTCCTGTGCTTTAGCTTTCATTTCCTGTTCAACAGCAACAGCCATTGCACGTCGTTCTTCGGCCTTCGCCTGAGCAATATTTTTATCGGCTTCGGCCTGGTCCATTTGCAGGTATGCTCCAATGTTCTTGCCAATGTCAATGTCGGCAATATCAATGGAAAGGATTTCAAAGGCAGTACCGGCATCGAGTCCTTTGTCAAGTACAACTTTTGAAATGTAATCGGGGTTCTCGAGCACGGTTTTATGCGATTGCGATGATCCGATCGACGAAACGATCCCTTCGCCTACACGGGCAAGTACAGTTTCTTCGCCGGCACCACCTACCAATTGTTTAATGTTGGCACGAACGGTTACCCTTGCTTTACAAATAAGCTGGATTCCGTCTTTTGCAACTGCCGAAACCGGAGGAGTGTTAATTACCTTTGGATTTACCGACATACGTACAGCTTCGAGCACATCGCGGCCGGCAAGGTCAATGGCCGTAGCCATTTTAAAGGTAAGTTCAATGTTCGCTTTATCAGCCGATACCAGAGCATGTACCACATTTTCAACGTGGCCACCAGCCAGAAAGTGGGCTTCAAGTTCGTCGCGCTTCACAAAACCAAGACCTGCTTTGTGTGCCTCAATCATGGCGCGGGTGATAACTCCCGGGGGAACTTTCCGAAAGCGCATAAGGAACAATTGCATCAGCGAGATACGCACGCCCGACACAAGTGCCGAAAACCAAATCCCAATAGGGATAAAGTAGAGGAAAATGAATAGGAGTATTACTGCTCCTACGATGAGTAAAAAAATGGGTAATTGAGTCATCTTTTATTCTTTTATTGGTTCTACATATACTGAGTTGCCCTCTATTTTAAGGACTTTTATTTTTGTGTGAGGATCGACAAATTGTCCGTTTGTTCTAACTTCAAGGGCTATTCCATTGATTTTTGCTTTTCCTGCAGGGGCCAAGCGGCCAATGGTTTCGCCGATATCTTCTGGCTTTATTTGACCTTCTTCAATATTTTTCATTTTCCCGTCGATATCGGTTTCGAGCATCATGGGTTTCATTGCTTTCCCTTTGAATATGAGGTATAAAAGCGTTGGAACAATAATCAATTCAACTACCAGTGTAATAATTCCCCCGGCACTTCCCATTGTTTTCCATGCAAAAAGAACAGCTCCGGCAAATGACAGTAAACTGCCTACTCCCGCAATCGAAACTCCGGGGATAAGCATAAACTCAACAAAAAGGAGTACAATCCCGAGGATGATGAGCATGATGATAATTAGTATTTCCATAGTGTAGTTAAAGGGTTTAAGTTATGAAAAATAATCCGGCTAAACAATCTTTGCATTTAGTTCCTTTTCAATAAGGGCTCTGCGTAATGGGCGCAATGTTTTGATGTCCCCTTTTTTTACATCGCAGCTTCCTTTATAATGAATAAGTAAAGTGCACTGTGTAGCTTGTTGTGGCGTGTGGTCGCATATTTTAATCAATGCATCAATCACATAATCAAAGGTGTGAACATCATCGTTTAGTAGTACCAGCTCGTGTTCCTGATCATTTAGCGCAGAATCTTCAAACCGAGGAATTTCTTTATATTTTTCTTTGGTCATTGGCCAGTCAATTTTAGTGCTTCGTTCAAAGGTATTCTTTTTCCGTCTTTTATTGCAATAACAAACGCATCTTTAACACTTTCCTGACGAATTTGATTCTGAAGTTTTACGGCATCTTTTATGTTGGTGAGTTCGCCGATGGTGTATACAATATAATTATTTTCGTCGGTATATTGATCTATTTTTCGGAGAACCGATATTTTCTTGAACAACTTTTTTGTCGACTCAGGAAGCTGTGTATTGTATTTCCCAATTTGTATCTTAAAAACAACCTGATTAGCTGTTGATTCCGGAACTTCTGTTATTGGTTCAGTTTCTTGAATTGTAGTGCTGTTGGTAAGTTGCGCTGTAGTGTCGGCAGGTTCTTCCATTTGGGGAAGTATCACAGGCAATTGCTGTTTCATTATTTTTTCTTCGTCGGCTTTTCGTATCGAGTCATTTTGCGCTGCCAGTTTCCATTTTTCATCTTCTTGGGCTTTTTTCCACCATTCTGCTTCCAACTTATTGGCAAGCATTAGTTTCTCGTCTGACAGGTTCTTGGTGCGCATGATTTTTTGCTCCAGATCGAGCACTTTTGTAGACAAATAATGCTTATTTTCACTTGAATATGATTTTGAATACTCGGTACGCAGACTATCGACTTCTTGCATCAATATTTTAAGTAATCCGGCATTTGTCCACCCGCCAATAAAGTTCTTTTTCCCTTGGTTTGTTTTAAATTGCCCTATTCGAGAATAGTATATTTCGGAGCTGATAATGAAATTAATCGTGGTGTCGATAAGCTCCGCGGGAATCTCAACAATTTCTTTTTCGCGGACCTTTTCTTTGTTTGCTTTTCTTTTTTCATTCAAGCGGTTAAGAAAGATTTCAGGATCCTCAGAAACGGTAAATGGATTGATGCTCTTTTTGCAAAGGCCAGTAAGTTTGTCAATTTGAAGTTCTTTTCTTTCAATCTTTGTGGCAAGTTTTGAGAATTCGTTATAAAACGAAGTCGCAATTTTGAAATTATTGAGGGCATGTTGGTTTTTTGCCAAAAAATAGTTTGTATCGTATGGGGCATTGTCGCTCTCATATTGTTGCAACAATTGGATGGTTTTTTCTCCAAAACGGTTCGTCTCGGTAAGGCAGACTCCAGTGTAGTAATTTAACGAATAATCAGTTGGGTTTAAGGTTCTCAACGAGTCAAAATAAGGCAACGCTTCTTCATATCTTTTTTGTTTAAATAGCTCATAAACATCTATATTCCCATTTGCATAAGCAGGAAAACCACACGTTAACAAAACAATTATGATTAAAAAAATGTTACTTTGTATGTGCTTTTCAATTATCATTATTAGCGTTGTTCAATTTGTTCTAAAAGTATCAACCAATTCAGTTTTTTCCAAGTAATAGTGCAATTATAAAATAATAATATCAAAATATTAAACAAAATGGCAACATTGAAAATTGGCGATCTGGCTCCTGTTTTTAAGGGGCAAAATCAACATGGCGAAGAAATATCTTTGTCAACTTACCGGGGAAAGAAAGTAATTTTATACTTTTACCCTAAAGACAACACTCCTGGGTGCACGTCAGAAGCATGTAACCTTAACGATAACTATTCCATGTGGTTAGCTAAAGGATATGAAGTTATTGGCGTTAGTCCCGACAGTGTAGTCTCGCATAAAAAATTTGCAGATAAATATGGGTTAGGTTTCAATTTGATAGCCGATACCGAACACAAAATTTTGGAAGCCTACGGTGCATGGGGCGAAAAATCGATGTACGGAAAATCGTATATGGGAGTTTTAAGAACTACCTTTGTCATCAATGAAAACGGGAATATTTCCGATGTTTTTGAAAAAGTGGACACGAAAAATCATACAAATCAAATAATTAGCAAAATACAACCATGAGCGAAGAAAATAAAGAGCTAAACAAAGAGAAACTGAAAGCATTGCAACTTACCATGGATAAAATCGACAAAACCTTTGGTAAAGGGTCGATTATGCGCATGGGTGATAAAGTTGCCGAAGAAATACCCGCAATTTCGTCGGGTTCAATAGGCCTTAATGTAGCAATGGGAATTGGAGGCTATCCGCGCGGCCGTGTTATTGAAATTTATGGTCCCGAATCATCGGGTAAGACAACCCTGGCCATTCATGCCATTGCTGAAGCTCAAAAAGCCGGTGGTATTGCAGCCATAATTGATGCCGAACATGCATTCGACCCTTCTTATGCCCGTAAATTGGGTGTCGACACCAACGAATTGCTGATTTCTCAGCCCGATAATGGCGAACAAGCCCTTGAAATTGCCGATAATCTTATTCGTTCCGGAGCGATCGATATCATTGTGATCGACTCAGTTGCAGCACTAACTCCTAAGGCAGAAATTGAAGGCGACATGGGCGATTCAAAAATGGGTTTACAAGCAAGACTTATGTCACAGGCTCTTCGCAAACTTACAGCTACAATAAACAAAACGAAAACTACTTGTATCTTTATAAACCAGTTACGTGAAAAAATTGGAGTAATGTTTGGGAACCCTGAAACAACAACTGGTGGAAATGCATTGAAGTTTTACGCATCGGTAAGGCTCGATATTCGCCGGGTTACCACCATTAAAGATGGTGAAGACTCGCTTGGAAGCCGCACCCGTGTTAAAGTGGTAAAAAACAAAGTGGCTCCTCCATTCAAGAAAGCTGAATTTGATATTATGTATGATGAAGGCATATCAAAAACCGGCGAAATTGTTGATTTAGGTGTCGAACTTAATGTCATTAAGAAAAGTGGATCGTGGTTCAGCTACGGGGATACAAAACTTGGGCAAGGACGCGAAGCTGTTAAAAACATGCTTAAAGATAACGAGGAGTTGGCACAAGAGCTTGAAGCAAAGATTATGGAAGCGCTTACAACATCCCAACCAGCGGAAATGTAGCGGGTCATTAAAATATTATTATTACTTGTCTATCTTTCCGGCGAAAAATCATTTTTACCGGAAAGATTTTTTTTATTAGTTAACTCATAATTGTAACACTTAAAAATTTAGAGAATGAAGGTTTTAAAATTTGGCGGAACCTCGGTAGGAAGTGTTGAAAACCTACGTAAGGTCAAAGAAATTATTGATCGTCAGAAAGACGATGTAGTGGTAGTTGTATCTGCATTTGGCGGTATTACCGATAAAATATTGACCATGGCTCGAACAGCTGCTACCACGCGAACCTTCACAACAACAGAAATGATGGAGATTACGGACCGCCACCTTACCGCCATCGAAGCACTTGTTCCTGTTGAAAATCAAGAGCAGGTTAAAAATATTCTTCAGGAAAAACTCAATGAGTTGAGCGGCCTTATCCAGGGTGTTTCGCTTATTGGGGAGCTGACTCCAAAAACCCTCGATAAAATTGGGGGAATGGGCGAGATGTTATCCTCATCAATCATCGCCCCGTTTTTAGGCGCTCGTTGGTTCAACAGTATGGAGCTGATTAAAACCGACAGCAATTTTCTGAAAGCATCTGTCGATTTTGATAGAACCATCCAGCTGATAAGACAGGCGTTCGTCGGATTCTCGGGGGTTGCAGTGGCACCCGGGTTTATTGCATCAAACGATCGCAACGAACCAACAACCCTTGGCCGTGGTGGATCAGATTTTACCGGGGCAATTTATGCCGCAGCCCTCGATGCTGAGTCACTCGAAATTTGGACCGATGTGGATGGGTTTATGACTGCCGACCCAAGGGTTATCAGGAAGGCTTATACTATTGATTATCTAACATATGCCGAGGCAATGGAGCTTTCACATTTCGGTGCAAAGGTTATTTATCCACCAACAATTTTACCTGTTTATCGGAAGAAAATTCCGGTACGGATTCTAAATACCACTCGCCCCGATGAGCCGGGAACACTTATAGGTTATAAAAAAATCTATGGGAAAGAGCGATTGATTAAGGGAATTTCATCTATTTCCGATATTTCATTGCTTACATTGCAAGGCTCTGGGATGGTAGGGGTTACTGGTATTTCTATGCGTTTGTTTACCTCGTTGGCTCATGAAGATGTCAATGTGATCTTGATTTCTCAAGCATCGAGTGAAAATTCTATCTCGGTAGCCATTCCAACTCTTGCTGCTGAGAAGGCGGCAAAAGCAGTAGATACAGAATTTCACAAAGAAATTGAGGCTGGATTGGTCAGTAGCGTTAAAGTTGAAAACGAGCTTTCCATTGTAGCCATTGTAGGTGAAAATATGCGTGAAAGTGCAGGAATTGCTGGTAAACTGTTCAATACTATTGGGAAAAACGGGATTAATGTTAGGGCTATTGCTCAAGGGGCTTCCGAATTGAATATTTCCTGGGTGGTAAAAACCAGTGATTTACGGAAAACATTAAATGTTGTTCACGAGAGCTTTTTCCTTACTTCATACAAAGAGTTGAATTTGTTTCTGATGGGCATTGGTACTGTTGGCGGAAATTTCATCAAACAATTACAACAGCAACAGGAAAAGTTGTTCAACGAGAAGCGATTGAAACTAAAGTTGGTAGGGGTAGCCAACAGTAAAAAAATGGTTTTTGACCGCGATGGCATTGAACTCGAAAATTATAAGCCGTTGCTCAAAGAATCTTCATCAGTTTCAACTTTCGATGCCTTTGTTCAGCAAATGAAAGACATGAATATGTTTAACTCAGTCTTTATTGATTGTACTGCAAATGAAGATCTTGCCGAATATTATTTGTCAATACTTGAGTCGAGTATTTCCATTGTGGCAGCCAATAAGGTGGCCGCTTCTTCAACGTATAGTTACTATAAACAACTGAAGGATACAGCGGTAGAAAAAGGAATCAAGTTCTATTTCGAGACAAACGTTGGGGCAGGCCTTCCAATTTTATCTACGATTAAGGATTTGATTAACAGTGGCGACCGCATTCTGAAAATTGAAGCGGTTCTTTCAGGAACATTGAATTATATCTTCAATACAATTAGTTCTAGTATCCCTCTTAGCAAGGCCGTTCTTATGGCAAAAGAAGAGGGATACTCCGAACCCGATCCTCGAATCGATCTTAGTGGAAAAGATGTGGTGCGGAAGTTGCTGATTCTTTGCCGCGAAGCTGGATATAGTATTGAAGAAGATCAAGTAGCTGTAGAAACGTTTATTCCAAATGCTCTGATGACAGGTTCGATCGATGAGTTTTGGAACGGGCTCAAGCTGCTCGATACCGAATTCGAAGACAAACGACGTAAACTCGAAGCTGAGAATAAAAAGTGGCGTTTTGTTGCGCAATATGACAATTCAGGTTCGCGAATCGCACTCCGTGAAGTTGATTCACAATCGCCATTCTTCGATCTTGAAGGAAGTAATAATATTATTTTATTCACAACTGAACGGTACAATGAGTATCCTATGCAGATAAAAGGGTATGGAGCCGGTGCAGGAGTGACTGCAGCGGGGGTATTTGCCGATATTGTCCGCGTAGCAAATATTTAGTTATCCTTGTGCTGAAGTTAATATATTGCGGTTTAACTGTATAGTGTAATGAAAAAGCTTTTGGTATCTTTATCTATCTTTACTTTTTTGTGGGCTTGTAACAGCGAAAAAGTGAACGAGCAAACCCCTGCTAAGAAGAATATACTGGTTCAGGTTTCGGTGATCGATGCCTTGTTGCAAGGAATTTACGATGGAATTATGCCAATAAGTGAACTTGTTGAGTATGGCGACCTCGGTATTGGCACTTTTCACGGGCTGAACGGAGAGATGGTCGTGCTGAACGATACTGTTTTTCAAGTGCTATCGACAGGTGCTGTTGCAAAACCTGCATCTGATGTCACAACGCCTTTTGCTGCAATAACAGCGTTCAGTGCCGATACAACGTTTGCCCTTGAAGACATTAGTTACGATAGTTTGGAGGCCAGTTTCAACAGCTTTTTTCCTACACCCAACCTATTTTATGCAGTAAAGATGAAAGGCGAGTTCAGCTATATGAAAACCCGTAGTGTTCCGGCACAGTCGGAACCCTATTTGCCTTTGGCCGAGGTGACCAAAAATCAACCCGAATTTGAGTTCAACCAGGTGAAGGGTGAAATTGTTGGTTTCTATTGTCCGGCGTATGCCCAGGGGATTAATGTAACAGGTTTACACCTTCATTTTCTCACAGCAGACCGCAAGGGTGGGGGACATATTCTGGCGTTTAATGTAAAAAAAGTATCGCTCGAAATAGGCTATTTGCCCGAATTCAAGTTGATATTGCCAACAAGTGGTGATTTCCTTGGTGGAGATTTCACCGTTGACCGGTCTGAAGACTTGGAACAAGCAGAAAATTGATAAAACAAGAACAAAATGAAATACATAATTATTCTGGGTGACGGTATGGCCGATCAGCCCATCGCAGAACTTGGAAACAAAACGCCGCTGATGGCGGCCAATATTCCCCATATCGATGAACTGGCCCGCAAAGGGAAGAATGGTCTGTTGGTTACTGTTCCTTCCGATATGCCTGCAGGTAGCGAAATTGCCAACATGGGCGTTTTGGGCTACGATGTTCACAAAGTTTATGAAGGTCGTGGCGTGCTCGAAGCTGCCAGCATGGGTGTAGAGATTAAAGATGGCGACCTGGGGTTGCGCTGCAACCTCATCTGCATTGAAGATGAAAAGATTAAAAACCATTCGGCTGGTCATATTACTAGTCCCGAAGCGGCAGAGTTGATTAATTTCCTCGATAAAGAATTGGGCACCGATACCGTGAAGTTTTATCCCGGCGTTTCGTATCGCCATTTGTTAGTCATTAAGGGAGGAAATAAATTTTTGAAATGCACGCCCCCACACGATGTCCCCGGCACTCCTTTTCAGCAGGTGATGATCGAACCGTTGAACGAAGAGGGAGTTGAGACGGCAAAGCTGTTGAACGAGATGATCCTTAAATCACAAGAGTTGTTGGCGAACCATCCAATAAACCAGAAGCGAAAAGAAGCAGGGAAAGATATGGCCAACTCCATTTGGCCATGGTCACCGGGGTACAAACCTCAAATGCCCACACTCAACGAACTGTTTGGAATTGGTAAATCGGCTGTGATTTCAGCGGTTGACCTCATTCAGGGGATTGGAGTGTATGCTGGTATGGAGGTATTGAAAGTAGAAGGAGCAACCGGCCTTTACGATACCAACTACGAAGGGAAAGCTCAGGCTGCTATCGATGCACTGAAAGGTGATACCGACTTTGTTTACCTTCATATTGAAGCCAGTGATGAAGCAGGGCATGAAGGAGATGTGGCGTTAAAAACCAAAACCATTGAATACCTGAATGACCGTATTGTGAAGCCAATAGTCGAAGCGGCAAAAGAGATGAGCGAACCGTTAGCGATTGCTATTTTACCCGATCATCCTACACCATGTGCACTGCGTACACACACTCACGATTCGATACCTTTCATTATTTACCGTCCCGGCGAAGAACCCGATGGCGTAGCAACGTATGATGAAGAGAGTGCTAAAGCAGGTGCTTATAAGACTTTGAAGGATAATGAGTTTATAAAAGCATTGCTTGGCGTTTAAAATATTTATTGAAACCATTAGTTTTGCAAAACAAAATTCAAGTTATCAACTGAAAAATGAAATATTACAGCACAAAAAAAACGGTTCCCGAAGTCGATTTGAAAACTGCGGTAACTCAAGGCTTGGCCGATGATAACGGCTTGTTTATGCCCAAACATATCGAAAAGTTTGAACCTGAATTCTTTGATAATATTCAAAATCTTTCTTTTCAGGAAATTTCGTTTGAAGTAGCCAAAAAATTCTTTGGCGAAGATATTGAAAATGAAACACTTAAAACCATTGTTTACGACACGTTGAACTTCGATTGCCCTGTGGTTTCGGTGAAAGACAACATTTACAGTCTGGAACTTTTCCATGGGCCAACACTGGCATTTAAAGATGTTGGCGGACGTTTCATGGCTCGAATGCTGGGCCACTTTCTGAAAGGTTCCGATCAGTTGGTAAATGTGTTGGTTGCCACTTCGGGCGATACAGGTAGCGCAGTTGCCAATGGATTTTTAGGAGTTCCGGGCATTCATGTTTACGTGCTTTACCCCAAAGGGAAGGTTAGCCCAATTCAGGAGTGCCAGTTTACCACCCTTGGACAGAATATTACTGCCCTTGAAATTGACGGTGTATTCGACGACTGCCAGCGCTTGGTAAAATCGGCCTTTCTCGATGCTGAATTGAACCAGAAAATGACACTCACTTCGGCCAATTCAATCAATGTGGCACGGTTTCTTCCTCAGGCATTCTATTATTTCAATGCGTTTGCCCGCAATCCACAAAAAGATAAGAAGCTGGTCATTTCGGTACCCAGCGGAAATTTTGGAAACCTTACGGCTGGGTTGTTTGCTAAACGAATGGGCTTGCCTGTTGAACGTTTCATAGCGGCCAACAACTCGAACGATATTGTATTTAATTACCTGAAAACAGGTCAGTATAATCCCAAAGCTTCGGTACAAACCATCGCCAATGCAATGGATGTTGGTGATCCAAGCAACTTTGTGAGAATTCTCGATTTATACAATAACTCACATGAAGCCATTTCTACCGATATTAAAGGCTACACTTACAGTGACGATCAGATCCGCGAAACTTTGAAAAGGGTTTACAATGAAACGGGTTATTTACTCGATCCGCATGGGGCTTGTGGCTACCGTAGCCTTGAAGAGTATTTGTCTGATGACGAAGTCGGTATTTTCCTCGAGACTGCGCATCCTGCCAAATTTACCGAAACTGTTGAAGAAATTGTTGGGAAAGGCAATGTGCCTCTGCCCGAAAAACTTGCTGCCTTTATGAAAGGTAAGAAGCAGAGCATTAATTTAGACAAAGACTTTGAATATTTTAAAGCATTTTTGCTTAATGAATAACAAAACAAAAGCGGCTTTAGCCGCTTTTGTTTTAATAACCTGAGTTCGATTTTACTTTTAAAGTTCAGATTGGCATAAAACGCTGTTTTACAAAGCAAATTTTTGAGTATTAGCGGGCTAAATCGAGGAAATTTAATGCAGGAAAACAGTGTTTTATGCAAAGCTCATTGTCAGCCACTT
>Ga0209510_1000740_pt1 | contig 41905 bp, 38 predicted proteins | sample BiotimSIPDNA_FD_185749 | JGI IMG/M metagenome (GOLD analysis project Ga0209510, IMG submission 185749) | Anaerobic biogas reactor microbial communites from Washington, USA - Biogas_R1 time_0 SIP DNA (SPAdes) (version 2) | ecosystem: Engineered > Bioreactor > Anaerobic > Unclassified | place...
AAGGGCAAGATAATGGATGAGTTAAAAGTTTTGATTGCCGACGACAATCCGGATATACGGCTTATACTAAAGAAACTGATTGAAAAAACCAGCGGTTTCGAAGTGGCCGCCCAGGCCGAGAACGGAACCGAGGCATTGCAGCTCTATGAAAAGCACCGCCCCGAAGTGGTCTTTCTGGATGTGGAAATGCCCGGCATGTCGGGCATTGATGTCGCACGCGAGATCATGGATATGGACCCGTCGGTCAAGATCGTGTTCGCGACAGCCCACGAGCAGTACATGCGCGAGGCATTCGAGGTTTATGCATTCGATTACCTGATCAAACCCTTTGACATGGAGCGCCTGCGTGAGACGCTTTCAAGAATGCAGCAGTCCGCAGGTACCGGGATCGATGAGAATGAGCTTTCCGACTTAAAATCGAGCCTTAAAAAGATTATGATTCGCTTCAGGGAAGGCATATCGATACTCGATATGAGCGAGATCATATTCATACAGAGGGAGGACCGCAATACGGTCATCTACACCCACGATGATAAAATCACGACCAGCGAGTCGCTCGGGGATCTGCAGGAGCGGCTGGACGGCAATCTCTTTTTCCGCAGCCACAAGTCCTACATCATCAATATCAACAGCATCAGCAAGATCTATCCTTACGGAAGGTGGACCTATATCGTCAAGCTCAAGGGGCTCAAACAGGATGCACTCATTACGCACGATAAGTTCGCCGAGCTTGAAAAAAGACTATTTTAGCAATTGAATACCTGACTGCCATATTTCGACATACAAAATCGATATAATATAAATTATATCCTACATATAAATTGCGTAGCATATTATAATTATAGATAAATACTTAATATTATTCATAAATAGAGAATGCTGAATATTAAGTCGGGGAAGTAAAGAATGATAAATAGCATAACCATGGCGCCCCTGAATACGAGGGACGATTGCTCATGGTTTCATGATTATTGCAGCAATTTACATCCGGTCAAATTTATGCCTGACAGGGCTATGCTATATGTTGACACATGCCTTTATGAAAGAATATGCACATGTCATTCGATACCGCCAAAGCTTGAACAACTGATGAGCAGCGAGGATTATGCGAGGTTCTCAACCAAGCTCTCGGGTATGCGGGACGGCGACTCCATATCCGGGTGTTATTCATTCCTTGTGGGTGAAAGCGACAGCAGAATGGCCTATATCTTAAACTGCGGTATTGTCCGCGGCATGCTGACCATCACCGGCGTGCTCTATGATGTAACAATGATCGATATGCTGAGGACTCAGCTTGTCAGCATGGACAATTTGATCATGCTCGGTCAGCTCTCGGCCGGCATATTGCACGATGTCGGCAATCATATCATGACGGTCGGCGCGATCGCCGCTGTCATACGCGACAGGAGCAGCGATGTCAAGATCAAAGAATATGCCGATGATATCGTACAGTGCATGGAAGCCTGCGGTCAGCTTACCAACAACTCAAAGGGGATCGCAAAATCAAACATCGACAAGTTTGTGCGGGTCAATGTGTGGAACCTGATGCGCAGGATCATCAACATGATGCAGGGCACACTGAAGGATAAATACAAAATCAGCATAAAGACTTATTCCGAATATTACCACATACTCGGCGATGAATACCTGCTGCAGAATGCTATTTTGAATATCATGCTCAATGCCAGGGATGCAATGCCCGACGGCGGCAGCATCAACATACAAATTTCAAATGAGGAAGACATGCTGGTATTATCCATCAAGGATACCGGGATCGGCATGGATAACAATGTAAAAGCCCACATATTCGAACCCTTCTTTACAACAAAATCCAATCTCGGTACCGGGATCGGCCTTGCAAGGTGCAAATACACAGTGGAAAGCCACAACGGGACCATCGATGTGAAGTCCGCCCCGGGTAAGGGCAGCGAGTTCATATTGCGGCTGCCGCTCCTTCGATAACCTTTGCCTTTACAGGGCATATTAGATTTATTCTCTTGATTATGGTACAATAAAATAGTTCATCTGGAATAACTGTTAATACGGTTTAATTATGGAGCAATTAAATGAATGAGGATTTTTATACCGCCGCCGCGCAGAAAATCACCAACCTGATGCCGCGTATCGGGCGGCTGATGCATTCGATCGGCGAATCCGGCAAAGGATCGAAGGAGAGGAATATACCGCCGGTGCAGTTTTTTGTCATGCGGCGGCTGTCGGAAAACGGTCCGCTGTCCATGGGCGAGATTGCCAAGCTGATCAGGACATCCAAGCCCAATCTGACCATGCTTGTCGACAGAATGGAGAAAGCTGCCCTTGTCCGACGCGTGCCCGATAAAAGCGACAGGCGCATCATCAAAGTTTCGCTGACAAAAAAGGCGATGAACCAGATCGATGAGATTTCCAGGAGCCGCACCGAGAGCGCGCTCGAGAAGCTCAGCAGCCTGGGCGAGGAGGATATTATAAAGCTCAACAAGGCCATGGATGAGATGATGGATGTGCTCGGGAAGCTGTAAAACGAGCCCTCCCGGCTGCTGTGTTCGCCCGCACCCGGTCAGCGGCACATAGCGCTGCCTGCGCAGGGCGCAGAGCCCCGGCGCGCCGGACTTGCCAGCGTGACAGCCCCTTGCAGGCGCGCTGCGTTCCTATAACTTAAGTCCTGTAGTGCGCGTTGATCTTTATATAGTCGTATGAGAAATCGCAAGTGTACATATAAAAGCCCGCAGAACCGGCGTTTAGGTCCACCGTATATCGGACCTCGTCTTCACCGAGTATCGATAACGCCGCTTCCTCGTCAAAGTCCTGCGCGCAGCCCTTATTGCACACGAGTATTTCTCCGATATAGACATCGCATTTCCTGTAGTCAAAATCCGCGCCGGAATACCCGGCCGCCGTCAGTATGCGCCCCCAGTTTGCGTCGCGTCCGAACGCGGCCGTCTTGCAAAGCGGTGATTTTGCGATCGCCTGCGCGATCAGCTTTGCGCAAATCTGATCCGGCGTGTTTTTCACATCGATGATCAGCAGCTTTGTGGCGCCCTCGCCGTCGGAGGCCAGCAGCCGCGCAAGCCTGTCGCATACGCCGAGCAAGGCTTCCTCAAAATCCGCGCTATCGCTGCAGTCCGCGCCGCTTTCGCCGTTTGCAAGCAGCAGCACCTTGTCGCAAACGCTGGTGTCCCCGTCGACGCTGACCCGGTTGTAGGTCAGGTCGGCAGTGTCCCTGAGCAGTTTTTGCGCGCGCTCCTTCGAGAGTATGGCATCGGTCGTGATGACCGATATCATCGTCGCCATGTCCGGGTGGATCATGCCCGATCCCTTGGCCATCGCGCCGATGTGCACCCTTTTGCCCATAACTTCCAGCTCGGCCTGCGCCTGCTTGACGACCGTGTCGGTGGTCATGATGGCGCGCGCGGCGCTTTCCCCGCCGTCCTGCGACAGGCAGGGGCACGCCAGCGCGAGGCCCTTTTCGATCTGATCGACCGGCAGCGGCACTCCTATGACTCCGGTTGAGCCGGGCAATACCTCGCCCGGGGCGATGCCGAGCAGCGAGGCGGCGGTTTGGCATATCTTCAGCGCGTCTTCTTCGCCCTTCGGGCCGATGCATGCGTTTGCGTTGCCCGCGTTGATCACGATGGCCCTGGCCGTGCTGTTTTGCACATGCTTCATGCAAAGCTCGAGCGAATGGCCCTTGACTCTGTTTTTTGTAAAAATGCCCGCGCATGTCGCAGGCGTGCTGCTGTATACGACCGCAAGATCGGGCTCGCCGCTCTTTTTCAGGCCGCAGCCTGCCGATGAGGCCATAAAACCCTTTGGAAATGTGACTCCGCTCAGGGACATCGTTATGCTCCTTTGCCGCCGGACTTTTTATAATAGCGCTGTTGGTATATAATAAGGCATATCGTAAAAACATTATACCACAAAGTTTTGGAGAGATTGCATTTGGTTGCGCAAATATTGACAGCCGGGAAAAGGGGGATCCACTCGGCCGCACAGGCGATTGGCTACGGTGAAATCGTCGCGTTCCCGACAGAAACCGTATACGGCCTCGGGGCCGATGTTTTAAACCGGGAAGCGCTGCTCAAAATATTCAAGGCAAAGGGGCGCCCTGCGGACAACCCGCTGATCGCGCATGTCAACAGCTATGATATGGTCCAAAGGCTTGTTCAGAACATACCTGCGGACGCGGTCAGGCTCATGGAGGCGTTCTGGCCGGGGCCGCTTACGCTCGTAATGCAAAAAAGGCCGGAGGTGCCTTATGAGATGACGGCCGGGCTCGATACGATCGCCGTCCGTATGCCCGCGCACCCTGTTGCCCTCGCGCTGATCGAAGCCTGCGGGCAGCCGATCGCCGCGCCGAGCGCCAACCGTTCCGGGCTCCCGAGCCCGACCACCGCGCAGGATGTATTTAGCGATCTCGGCGATGAGATACCGTACATCATCGACGGCGGGCCCTGCAGCGTCGGCATAGAATCGACGGTGCTCGACATGACCTCGCTCAGGCCGCTGATACTGCGCCCCGGCATCATAACCATCGAAATGATCCGCAACTGCATACGCAGCGTGTCCAATTATGAATATCATCCCCAAAGCGACGAGCCGGTCAAATCGCCCGGGGTCAAATACAGGCATTATGCCCCGAAGGCAAAGCTGGTCATCGTGTCGGGAAGCGAGGGCGGCGTGACGCGCAAGATACTGGACCTGGTGTCCAAAGACATCGACAGGGGCTTAAGGCCCGTCATACTGTGCTATGAAGAATCCAGGCGGCATTACGGTGCGGACAGCATCGTGCTCGGCAGCAAATACAGGCCCGAAACGGTGGCCCGGAACCTGTACTGGGCGCTCCGCGAGGTCGACCGGCGCGGCATGGACACCGCGTATGCCGAGGCGCTTTCGCAAAAGGGCGCCGGAGCCGCGGTCATGAACAGGATGCTGCGGGCCGCCGGCGGGCATATTGAGGAAGCATGATGAAGCAAGTGCTGTTTGTTTGCTCCGGCAATACATGCAGGAGCCCGATGGCCCAGCTGATGCTGGAGAACATGCTGGCATGCGCCGGGAAGCCCGTATCCGTCGAATCGGCCGGCATCATGGCCCGCGACGGCATGCCGGTATCGCACGGCGCGCAGTCCGCACTCGGGCGGCGCGGGATCGACGCCTCCGCAAAGCTGTCGCAGCAGGCCGACGGCCGGCTGGTGGACAAAGTGGATTTGATACTGACGATGACGGCGTCTCACCGCGACGCGCTGCGGCGTATGTTCCCGGGCGCCGCAGATAAGACATATACATTGGCCGAATACACAAGCAGTCTGCGCGATGTCGCCGATCCGTACGGCGGCGACGATGCGGACTATGAGCGCTGCGCGAAACAAATCGAGGAAATGCTTTTAAAGCTCAAGGATAAGCTATAGTGCCCTTGCCCAAAACATAAGAGTATATCTCAGGTTTGATTCCCTTCGCAGATGGACTCCACCCGATTGTATCTCCACCTGAAATATGTTATCATAATATTACCTTGATTGATTGGAGTTGAAAGGATGCATAACGTTTCTTGCTGATTTGAAATACCGGGCATAACGGATGAACTGCGCCGCCGGCGCTTCGTTTGTTGTGCTCATGCAAGAAAAGTTATTGCGTAGACTCAGATACTATCATCTTCGCCATGCCCATGCGGGCCTTGCCCCACCGTGATATCGGAGCTGCAGGCATTGACTTTGCTTGCAGCTTTAAATTTTTGCGGGAGGATTCGTTATGTCAGTCATCAGCGTCAGAAACCTGACCTTCGCATACGAAGGCAGCTACGATACGATTTTTGAGAATGTGAGCTTCCAGATCGACACCGACTGGAAGCTGGGGTTTACCGGCAGGAACGGCAGGGGCAAGACGACATTTTTAAACCTGCTGATGAGCAGGCATGAGTACGCCGGTTCAATCTCATCCAGCATAAGCTTTGAGTATTTCCCCTATGCCGTGCCGGACGGCTCCGCCTTTACCATCGATGTGATAGAAGGACTGGTTCCTGGCTGCGAGCAATGGAAGCTGATGCGCGAGCTTTCGCTGCTCGAAGTCGCCGAGGATACACTATACCGTCCCTTTGACACATTGTCGCACGGGGAGCAAACCAAGGTGCTGCTTGCCGCTATGTTCATCAAGGAAAACAGCTTCCTTTTGATCGATGAGCCGACCAACCACCTTGACATGACTGCGAGGGAGCTCGTCGGCAAATATTTGAGCGGCAAGAGCGGCTTCATACTGGTATCGCACGACAGGGTGTTCCTGGATCATTGCGTCGACCATATACTGTCGATCAACCGGGCAAACATCGAGATACAGAGGGGCAATTTTACAAGCTGGTGGGAAAACAAGCGGCGGCAGGACAGCTTTGAGCTTTCCGCCAATGAAAAGCTCAGGAAGGATATCGAGCGGCTTTCGGCTGCCGCAAGGCAGACAAAAAACTGGTCGGATCAGGTGGAGAAATCGAAAAAGGGCGCTGCCGACAAGGGCTATGTCGGCCATATGGCGGCAAAGATGATGAAGCGCTCCAAGGCCATCGAGAACAGGCAGCGGGCGGCCATCGAGGAGAAGTCAAGGCTGTTAATGAATCTGGAGAAACAGGACAGCCTGAAGATCGCGCAGTTGGACTATCACAAAAGCAGGCTCGTTGAGCTCGAGGATGTTTCGATATTTTACGGCAGTAAAACCGCGTGCAGCGGAATCAGCTTTACCGTCGAGCAGGGCGACAGAATCGCGCTGACGGGGAAAAACGGTTCGGGCAAATCGAGCATCATCAAGCTCATATGCGGTCAGGACATGAGCCATACCGGACGGTTCAGCAGTGGCAGCGGGCTGAAAATATCATGTGTCAGCCAGGGCACGCAGCAGCTCTGCGGGGATCTGTCCGCGTATGCATCGGCCTGCGGCATCGATGGAAGCCTGTTCAAGGCGATTCTGCGGAAGCTGGATTTTTCGCGGGTGCAGTTTGAAAAGGATATGGCATCCTTCAGCGCGGGACAGAAGAAAAAGGTGCTGATCGCACAGAGCCTGTGCGAGAAGGCGCATCTGCATGTATGGGATGAGCCGCTCAATTATATCGACGTGATCTCGCGCATGCAGATCGAGGAACTGATACTCGAACACGCGCCGACCATGCTGTTTGTCGAGCACGACAGAGCATTTTGCAGCAATATCGCGACGAAGGCTGTCGAACTGCATGAGAAATAATTCTCTTGCAATACATTTGATGCCTGTGATATAATATCGTTTGCTAAAGCTAAGGGAGGATTACAATGGAGTTTGTAAAAACATTACTGTATATTATACTCGCACTGAGCAGCATCGCAGTCATCATTGTAGTATTGATGCAGCAGACTACGGCAGGCGGACTCGGCTCCCTGGCAGGCATGGAAACGGAATCGTTCTTCGGCAAGAACCAGAAGCGCTCCTTCGATGGCAGAATGCGCCTTTTGACAAGGATAGGCGCAACGGCCATGATTGTACTGTCGTTCGCACTCTGCTTGGTGGAAAGATATTTCTGATCAAATTCTGAAAGCGTTCAGGACCCTTCCGTATCCATGGAAGGGTCCTTGTTGTATTATTTTGATAATTGATGTGATACGGGAGCATTATTATGGATAGAAAAGGTGCGTATAATACTGTTAAGGAAACCCCCGGCAGCGATGACAGCAGCGGGCTCGATGAAACGGTGCTCGAGCGGAAGATCGTTTACGAGGGCAGTATTTTCAAGGTCGAAAAGCGCAGTGTCGAACTGCCCGACGGCAGGGTGGCAAACAGGGACATTGTGATAAACCCCGGTGCTTCGGCGATCGTCGCGGTCGACGAAGACATGCGTGTGCTGATGGTCCGACAGTTCCGGCAAACCGCGGGCAGGGTGCTGCTGGAGATCCCGGCGGGCAAGCTCGATCCGGGGGAGACGCCCGAAGCGTGCGCGCTGCGCGAGCTGTCCGAGGAAACGGGCTTTACGGCAGCGAACATCACGAAGCTTTTCGGTCTGCTGGTTTCCCCGGGCTTTGCGACTCAGATGGAGCATATCTACCTTGCCACCGGGCTTTCGGAGCTTGCGGGGGAAAAGGACGAGGATGAATTCATCGAGCTTGTCCGGATTCCGCTTGCGGACGCGGCGGATATGGTCATGCGCGGCGAGATTGACGACGCCAAAACGGCGGTCGGCATACTTGCGGCGGCCAGGGCCATGCTTTAAGAGTGCCGGGATTTGCCCGGCAAATCAACACCATAAGGAAGTGTAAATTTGGAATTTGAAAACATACGCCAGCTTTTGCTGGCGAGCAAAAAAGTACCGGTCGATACGCATGATCTGTATGCGGCGGAACCGGAAACAGACGCAGGCGGGTTCGAGGAGCAGCTGAAGGAATTTGAGCTTCAGGGCCTTATCATGCGCACCAACAAGGGCAAATGGGCGCTGCCGTGGCAACTCGGCTATGCGGCCGGGCGCATGCAGCGCACCGAGCGCGGCTTCGGGTTCGTGATACCGAACGACGATTACTTCAAAAAGGATATCTTCATACCGGCCGCCAAAATGATGGGCGCCATGAACGGCGATACCGTGCTTGCGGTTCTGACCCGTTCGCAGATGCAGGCGGACAGGCCCGAGGGAGTGGTCTACAAGATATTAAAACGCGGCAAGACATCGCTTGTCGGCAGGCTTGAGATCGCGCACCCGAACGGATTTGTGATACCCGACGACAGGAAATGGGGCATGGATGTATTCGTGCCGAAACATGCGCTGAACGGCGCGGCCGACGGGCAGAAGGTCATCGTCAGGATCGATAAGTGGGCCGAGGGCAATCGCAATCCCGAAGGAACGGTCGAGGAGATACTCGGCAACGCCGGCGATGTCGGCGTCGACATACTTTGCATCATCAAGGAGCTCGGCTTGAAGGACACCTTCCCGGACGAAGTGCTTGCCGAGGCGGACAGGCAGGCATCCTTCGGCGCAGCCGACCTAAAGGGCAGGCTGGATCTAAGGAATGAAAAGATATTCACGATCGACGGAGCCGACGCAAAGGATCTGGACGATGCGATATCGGTCGATATGACGCACGAAGGGCATTACAGGCTCGGCGTGCATATTGCCGACGTATCAAACTACGTCAGGAACGGAACGCCGCTCGATATGGAGGCGCGCAGGCGCGCGACTTCGGTCTACCTGATCGACAGGGTGGTGCCGATGCTGCCGCAGTCGCTTTCCAACGGCATATGCTCATTGAATCCGCATGAGGACAGGCTGACCGTGTCGGCCTTCATGACCATTGACCATAGGGGCAGGGTGCGGGATTCCGAAATCGCTTTAAGCGTCATCAACAGCTGCCACAGGCTGACCTACGACGAGGTAAACCGGTATTTCGACGGCGATTCGGAAGTTGCCGCAGAGCTCTCCGATATCGCGGAAAGTCTCGACCGTATGCAGGCGCTCAGCGGCATACTGACCCACAGGAGGATTGTGCGCGGAAGCCTGGAGCTCAACATCGACGAGCCGCATTTCGAGCTCGACGAGAGGGGGGTGCCGGTATCGGTGCTGGCGCGCGAGCGCGGCAAATCCCACCGTATGATCGAGGAATTCATGCTGTGCGCCAATGAGACGGTCGCAGAATTTGTGGGCTCGATGGGTCTGCCGCTGCTGTACCGCGTGCATGAGACTCCGGACCCGGAAAAGCTCGCGGAATTTGCAAAGTTCTGCGGCAACCTCGGGTATCCGATCAAGGGCTCGCTGGAGGGTGTTCATCCCAAAGCGCTGCAGCAGGTTTTAAAGGATGCCGAGGGCAAGCCCGAGGAGGGCGTCATCAGCCGGGTCATGCTGAGGACGCTGCAGAAGGCCAGGTACAGCCCGGTCAATGTCGGGCATTTCGGCCTGGCAAGCTCCGAGTACTGCCACTTCACGTCGCCGATCCGCAGGTATCCGGATCTTGTTGTGCACCGCGTGCTCAAAGCGCAGGCAAACGGCGATACGAAATACCTCGAAGCGCTCGAGGACTACATCGCCCCGCTTGCCGCGCATTGCTCGCAGAAGGAAAAGGAGGCCATGGAAGCCGAGCGCACCGTCGACGATCTGAAGATGACCGAATTCATGAGCCGCAAAATCGGCGAGGAATTCGACGGCATTATATCGGGCGTCACGGATTTCGGTATGTTCGTGGAGCTTGAGAACACCATCGAGGGCTTGGTCAGGATCACCGCGCTCGAGGACGACTACTATGTATACGATGAGAAAAACTACATGCTGACGGGCAGGCATACCGGCAAGGTCTACCGCCTGGGCGGCGCGGTGCGCGTCAGGTGCATACGTGCGGATGTCGCTTCGAGCCAGATCGATTTCGAACTGGTGAACGGTGCATAATTATAACAAATCCGTGAACACAGCGGGTATATGTTGATTCCCGCAAGCCGGCCATGTTAAGATACACTATGTATTCATGATTTGATTTGATCATTCGGAGGTGCAGGGACCCATGAGAAGAAGTATTTCGGCGCTTTTAGTGCTTGCGATGGTGATCGCCTCGGCATTTGCTTTTACCGGCTGTGCGGAACGGATTCTTTACGGCGAGTGGAAGATGGTGCAGACCGGCGATCCCGAAACCGGCGAGTTCAAGGATTATGATTTCCTGTTCCCGATCGTGCTTGAGGTCAGAAGGGACGGAACCATCTATATGATGGACTCGCTGTTCGGAACCTACGAAAAAAAGGGCCATGAATTTGAGTTCTGGTTCGACGAGAAGGGCGAAAAGGGCGAACTGATCACCGGCGGCTGGGAACTGATCGGCTCCGATCTGTACATCTACCCCGACAAGGAAGCGGTCATATACAAGCTTTCGCGGCTGGCGGATGCAACGCCGGCGCCCGCGAATTAAATGGGTGATGCAGCCCCCGTTGCCGGGGGCTTTTGCTTTTTTTATGAACGGACCACCGAAATTCCGGCTGCAGACCGATGCTGAATTATGTTATAATACGCTTATGAGTATACGAAAGATTGCTTATATATTGCTTTTATCGGCCGTATTGCTGCTGTGCTCCTGCGGCTATCGCGATGTGTCGCTGCAAAGGGTTCAGGACATGGGGGCGCTGCTTGCCGGGTACGACGCGGAAGGTTCTCTGACCGCAGGGGGCCAGGGGCCGCTGGTCGAAATCGTCAAGCAGGCCGCCGAAAGAATCGGCGTGCTGGCGCCGGTCGTTCCGGCGGAGAGCCATACCTGGCAGGAGATGCTGACGCGCCGCGATATTGATGTGATGCTGGATGCCAGCGCCGAGGACAACCTAACCCTCGGGCCGGTCTTTACCACGCAGGCCCTGCTGGTCTACCGGCAAAAGGATGTTCCGGACTGGTCCGGCAAGATCGTCGGCGTGCTGGATGCCGGGCTTTGCGCCGAAGCCGCCAAAGTTATGGACGGATATACCTATGCGGGCTTTTCCTATTATTCGGATGTGGACATGCTGATCGACGATCTGAACGCGGGCAGGGTCGATGCGGCCATACTCAGCAGATTTGACTACCGGTTGATCAGGGATGCCGGATACCAGTACGAGACAGCGGCCGAGCGCCCGGTCTACCTGTCGCTGCGGCGGGGCGATGCGGCGCTGTACAACGCACTGCAGCAGGCGCTGGCCCAAATGGCGGCGGAAGGCGTCATCGATGACATATTGTATGGGAATTGATATATACTGATGCTCATAAGCCCTTCAACGGGCTTTTTATTTTGTCCATATTCATAAAAAAACCGAACGATATAAATATAAATCTTTAAAACGTTCTTATATTCGGTTGAAAACGGTACGCCTCTTTGTTATCATATGTATATCATATCAAACGACATCACACCGGTCATCAATTGTCTTCAGGAGGATATACCATGCCAAAGGCGGCAATCATCATGGGCAGCGCGTCGGATTTTGACATCGTGAAAAAGGCGGTCGATGTTTTCCGGGAGTTCGGAATCGAGGTATCGGTCAACATCTGTTCGGCGCACCGCACGCCGGACATGGCTGCGGAGTTTGCGAAAAACGCAAGGTCTTCGGGAGTGGATGTCATCCTCGCCGCGGCGGGGAAGGCCGCGCATCTGCCCGGAATCATTGCGGCGCACACGGTTTTGCCTGTCATAGGCATACCGGTCAAATCCTCGTTTATGGACGGGCTGGATTCCCTGCTCTCGATCGTGCAGATGCCCTCGGGCGTACCGGTCGCGACGGTCGGCGTGAACGCTTCGGAAAATGCGGCGCTTCTGGCCGTGCAGATCATTGCCGGGAAATATTCGGAGCTTTGGGACAAGCTGCTGCAATACAGGCTGGACATGCAGCAAAAGGTCATACAATCAAACGATGCCATACAGGGAGAATTCTGATGGAAATACAAAAAGGCGCGCAGCTATATGAGGGCAAGGCAAAGAAGGTTTTCGCGACCGACAACAAGGATTATGTGATCGTATCGTACAAGGACGACGCCACGGCCTTCAACGGCCTGAAAAAAGGCACGATCGTGGGCAAGGGCGTTGTGAACAACAAAGTCAGCAATCATCTTTTCACGATGCTCGAAGGCCGCGGCATTCCGACGCATTTTGTCGAGGAACTGAGCGACCGCGAGACGCTGGTTAAAAAGGTGCAGATCGTACAGGTCGAGGTGATCGTACGGAACATAGCCGCGGGCTCCATCTCAAAGCGGCTCGGCATTCCCGAGGGCAAAAAGCTGCCGGTCACCGTGCTCGAATACTGCTATAAAAATGACGAACTCGGCGACCCGCTGATCAATGATTACCATATCGCAGCGCTCGGCCTTGCGACCGGGGAGGAAATGCGCAGGATCGCCGGTTATGCGCTGAAGATCAACGATATTCTCGGCAATTACATGAAGGGCATGGGCATCGAGCTGATCGATTTTAAACTGGAGTTCGGCAGGTTCCATGGCGATATATTGCTGGCCGACGAGATCTCCCCCGATACATGCAGGTTTTGGGACCAAAAGACCGGCGAAAAGCTCGACAAGGACCGTTTCCGCAGGGATCTCGGGCATGTCGAGGAGGCTTACCAGGAGATATTGAGCCGCCTGATGGGAGCCCGATAAGGCATATGGACGCAAACCGTTTTTTACATATCAAGAACTGGAGCGACCGTATGCCGGAAGAATGCGGCATTATCGGCGCATACGACGCGGACGGAAAATCCGTGTCCCACACCGTCTATTACGGGCTCTACGCCATACAGCACCGCGGTCAGGAATCGGCCGGGATCGCGATCGCGGACGGGAACAAGATACTGCACCATAAAGCGATGGGTCTTGTGACCGAGGTGTTCCAGGAGGACGACGAGGAGTCGATCGGAGCGCTCGGCCGGGGCTACATCGGGATCGGCCATGTCCGGTATTCCACATCGGGAAAATCGCATATCATCAATGCGCAGCCGCTCGTCGTGCAGTCCAAGCGGGGCATGATGGCGCTTGCGCACAACGGCAACCTGGTCAACGCCGATGCGCTGCGCGCCATGCTGCAGGAGCTCGGGCACATCAACCAGACAAGCCTGGATACCGAGGTCATCGCGCATCTGCTTGCCCGCTTTGCGAAGGACGGGCTGGTTGAATCGATCCGGGAAACCATCAAATACCTGCAGGGCTCGTTCGCGCTCGTCATGGCGACCAGGGACCACTTGATCGGGCTGCGCGATCCGTACGGCATACGCCCGCTTTCGCTCGGCAGGCTCGGCAGCACCTATATGCTCGCATCCGAAACCTGCGCGTTCGACGCCGTCGGAGCCGAATTTATCAGGGACATACTGCCCGGGGAGATGGTCATCATCGATGAAAAGGGTCTGCGCTCGGTGATGCTCGGCAGCGTAAAGCAGAGGAAGCTGTGCATCTTCGAGTTTGTCTATTTCGCAAGGCCCGACAGCTTGATCGACGGCATCAGCGTATACACCGCGCGCGAGAACGCGGGCAGGCTGCTGGCACGGGACAACCCGGTCGAAGCCGATATCGTTTCGGGCGTTCCGGATTCGGCCATCACCGCCGCGATCGGCTATGCCGAAACCTCCGGCATACCGTACGGCGAGGGACTTGCCAAAAACCGCTATGTCGGCAGGACTTTCATACGGCCGCAGCAGAACATGCGCGAGCAGGGCGTGCGCATCAAGCTCAACGCGCTCAAGCGCAACGTGAACAACAAGCGGCTCATATTGATCGATGACTCCATCGTTCGCGGCACGACATCCAAGAAGATCGTCGAGATGCTGCGCAGCGCCGGCGCCAAAGAGGTGCACATGCGCATATCGTCGCCTCCGGTCAAATACCCGTGCTATTTCGGTATCGACACGCCGACGGCCGGGCAGCTGATCGGATCCAAGCATTCCGTCGAGGAAATACGGCGTATCATAGGCGCCGACACGCTGGGGTATCTTACCATTGATGAACTGCTGCAGAGCGTCGGCGGCGACCCGGCCACCTACTGCACCGGCTGCTTTGACGGCCATTATCCGGTCGATGTCAAGGAAGCCTGTAATTACTGTCCCGGGTGCCAAGGAGGGAATTGATGGGCATGGATTATAAGGGAGCCGGCGTCGACGTCGAGGCCGGCTACCGCGCGGTCGAACTGATGCGCGGGCATATCAGAAGCACTTACGATCAGAACGTGCTCGGCGACGTCGGCTCGTTCGGCGGGCTTTATTCGATCGCCGGCTTCAAGATGGCCGAGCCTGTGCTTTGCTCGGGCACCGACGGCGTCGGCACCAAGCTCAAAATCGCGTTTGCGCTCGACAAACACGACACGATCGGCATCGACTGCGTCGCGATGTGCGCGAACGATGTCGCGTGCCAGGGCGCCTCGCCGCTGTTCTTCCTCGATTACATGGCGACAGGCAAACTGGAGCCCCGGAAGGCCGCCGACGTCGTCAAGGGCGTTGCCGAGGGCTGCCGCCGGGCGGGCTGCGCCCTGATCGGCGGAGAGACGGCCGAAATGCCGGGCTTTTATCAGCAGGGGGAATACGACCTTGCCGGTTTTTGCGTCGGCATTGCCGACCGGAGGGATCTGATCACGGGCAAAGACATCCGGCAGGGCGATGTGCTGATCGGGCTTAAATCATCGGGCGTGCACAGCAACGGTTTTTCTCTGATCCGGAAGCTTGTCGGCGAGGATGCCGCTTCGCTAGGCAAACATTATGATGAGCTCGGCAAAACGATCGGCGAGGAATTACTGACGCCCACGGCGATCTATGTCAAAACGATCGCGGAGCTGGGCGCGCGTGTTAAGATCAAGGGCGTGTCGCATATCACGGGCGGCGGATTTATCGAAAACATACCGCGCATGTTCCCGCCGGGGCTCATGGCGCGTATTGATTTAAAGAGCTATGAGCTGCCGCCGGTTTTCCATATACTGTGGAAGCTTGCGGGCGTCGATGCGAGGAGCATCTGTAACACATTCAACATGGGCATCGGCATGGTGCTTTGCGTGGAGGAAAAGGACGTGGCAAAAGCCCTTGCAATCTGCGGCGGAGTGCCGCTGGGCACGGTCGAAACAGGCAGCGGGGTGGAGCTCGCGCCATGAAGAGGATCGCTGTTCTTGCTTCGGGCGGCGGAACCAATTTCCAGGCGGTGGTCGACGGATGCCGCAGCGGCTACATAGACGGCGAGGTCTCGCTGCTTGTCTACAACCGCAGGGACGCCTATGCAAGGGAGCGCGCCGGGCAGGCGGGAGTGCCCGCCCACTACATCAACCGGATCGCCGAGGGCTCCGTCGAAGCGATGCAGCGCAAGGTTCATGAGCTGCTGTGCTCCAGCGGCATTGACATCATCGTTCTGGCGGGGTATCTTGAAAAGCTGGGCGCGGACACGGTCGCAAAGTGGAGCGGCCGCATCGTAAACACGCACCCGTCGCTGATACCGAAGTTTTGCGGGCAGGGCTATTTCGGACATCATGTGCACAGTGCGGTGCTGGCGGCCGGTGAAAAGGAATCCGGATGCACGATACACCTGGTCGACGAGAATTATGATACGGGCCCGGTCGTGTTCCGGCAAAAGGTGCCGGTGCTGCCGGACGACACGCCTGAAACGCTGGCGGCGCGGATACTGCCGGTTGAGCATGAACTGCTTCAAAAAACCGTGAAACTGCTGTGCGAGGACCGGATTGCCGTTTCGGACGGCAAAGCCGTTTTTCTGGATTGATAAACAGCCCGGCTTTGTGCCGGGTTCAATATTTTTACCGGAGGAAATTATGAGAGCATTGATAAGCGTATCGGACAAGACCGGCATCGTCGAGCTTGCCAGAGGGCTCAGCGGACTGGGCGTCGGGCTGATATCGACCGGGGGCACCGCCGCCGCGATACGGAACGCCGGGATCAGCGTGCAGGATGTCAGCGAAGTGACGGGCTTCCCGGAGTGTCTGGACGGGCGTGTCAAGACACTGCACCCGAAGATACACGCCGGGATACTGGCGATGCGCGGAAACCCGGAGCATATGGAGCAGATCGGGGATCTCGGGGTCGACACCATCGACATCGTCGTGATCAATTTGTATCCGTTCCGCCAAACGATCGCAAGGGAGGGCGTGACGCTCGAGGAGGCGATTGAGAACATCGACATCGGCGGGCCGACGATGCTGCGCGCGGCGGCAAAAAATTATCAGGATGTCGCTGTGGTCGTGGACCCTGCGGACTACGAAACCGTGCTTGCCGAGCTCGCCGAAAACGGCGAGGTTTCACGCCGGACCAAGTTCCGGCTGGCATACAAGGTGTTCGAGCACACCGCAAGCTACGACGCGCTGATCGTCGATTATCTGCGCAAACAGCAGGGCATAAACTTCCCCGATACGCTGACGCTGACATTTGAAAAGCAGCAGGAGATGCGCTACGGCGAGAACCCGCACCAGAACGCGGTGTTCTACCGCGAGATGGGCAATGTGGACGGCACGCTGGCGGCGGCCGAGCAGCTGCACGGCAAGGAGCTTTCGTACAACAACATTGCCGACACCAACGGCGCGCTCGATGTGCTGCGCGAGTTTACGGATGTCACGGTCGTCGGTGTCAAGCACGCGAACCCGTGCGGCGTCGGCTCGGCGGACAATGTCTACGATGCGTGGCGCAAGGCCTACGAAGCCGACCCGGTATCGATCTTCGGCGGCATCGTCGTGATGAATGCCGTGCTCGATGAGCGCGTGGCGCAGGACATAAACGGCATATTCATCGAGATCGTGGTCGCGCCCGGCTATACCGAGGGGGCGCTTAAGATACTCAAACAGAAAAAGAACATCCGCCTGCTAAAGCTCCCGACCGTCAACTGCAAACTGCGGGACGGCGTCTGGGACATGAAGAAGGTCGCGGGCGGGGTGCTGGTGCAGGACATGGATTTAAAGCTGCTCGAGGGCGAACTGCAGGTCGTCACGAAGCGCAAACCGACCGAAAAGGAAATGCAGGATCTGTTGTTTTCGTGGAAGGTCGTCAAGCACACGAAATCCAACGGCATTGCGCTTGCAAAGGATCTGCAGTCGGTCGGCATCGGGCCCGGGCAGGTCAACCGTATCTGGGCGACCGAGCAGGCAATCGAGCATGCGGGAGCGCTTGCAAAGGGCGCTGTCATGGCGTCGGACGCGTATTTTCCGTTCGATGACTGCGTGAAGGCCGCGGCGGCGGCCGGGATCACCGCGGTGATCCACCCCGGCGGTTCCAAGAACGACGCCGATTCTATCAAGGCTGCCGATGAGGCGGGCATGGCGATGGTGCTGACCGGTATGAGGCACTTTAAACATAACTAAAGGATTTGGCCGCCAAACTGCGGTTTGTCGGCGAGGAATCTTGAAAATTGCTTGGGATTCACGCCTGCGGCGTTCATGCACCCAAGCGATTTTCGCTTTGAGAGTGCTTTAAATATAGTTTGGATTGATCTCCGGTGAGTGAATCACCGGAGGTCTGAAGGTATTATGGGTTTGATCTATTGCGGGGGGCTGTTGCGCTGACAATTGCGGCGCGCCGAAGGCATCGCGCCCTACTGAAGCGTCGCTATGCGCCGCTTACGGGAGCGGGCGAAGCCCGCAAGCCCCCCCTTCGTGGACAACTATAATCCCGTTAACCTAATGGTTATTTGTGTCCGAGAAGGGGGCAAGGGGGTTAAGAACCCACATTTGCAGGGATTTTCGGTCCTTAATTCATACGACAGCCCAGGATTTTCGGTCCGGAAATATTGATTTACCGGCGATAAGATATTAGCATTTGTTATCCTGTTTGGTTGCACTTAATACGATATCGTTTATTATCTTCCCGCGCAGGGTATAATGAAATTAACAAAACTCGACTGACTTACTCGACAGCGTTTCAGGTTGGTAGTTCTTCTTCATTTCTCCTCCTTTCTTTAACCATATCAACGGGGTATTGAGGATACGGTTTACGTATCCTCTCTTTATATTACGGCAGTTCACTTCCTGTAAATCTTGTATTGGAGCTATTATTCCTTTTAAAATGCACCATGTCTGGTATAATGTTTACAACATATAGTTAGAATTTATTCTAGGAGATACATCCATGAAAATACTGGTTGTCGGCTCGGGCGGCAGGGAGCACGCCATCGTCAAAAAACTATCGGAGAGCCCGCATGTCGACGAGGTCCTCTGCGCACCGGGCAACGGCGGCATCGAGCTTGACGCGAAGTGCTATAACTTATCCGCAACCGACACCGAAGGCATGATCGCCCTCGCCCGGTCCGCGGGCGCCGGCCTTGTGTTTGTCGCGCCGGATGACCCGCTCGCGCTCGGCATGGTCGATGCGCTCGAGGCCGCAGGCATAAGAGCATTCGGCCCGAACAAAGCCGCCGCGAGGATCGAGGGCAGCAAGGCCTTTGCAAAGAACCTGATGAAAAAGTACGGCATTCCGTCCGCGGCTTATGAGGTGTTTGACGACGCCGATGATGCGAAAGGATATATCAGGGCGCAGGGCGCGCCGATCGTCGTCAAGGCCGACGGCCTTGCGCTCGGCAAGGGCGTATATGTCTGCAGCACCGTAAATGACGCCTGTGCCGCTGTTGACGAGATCATGCTCGATAAGAAGTTCGGCGCGGCAGGGGAGAGGGTCATCGTTGAGGAGTTCATGACCGGGCCCGAGGTTTCGGTATTGTGTTTTACCGATTCGAAGACCATCGTTCCGATGGTATCCTCGCAGGACCATAAGCGCGCCTACGACAGCGACAAGGGCCCGAACACGGGTGGCATGGGCGCGTTTGCGCCGAGTCCGAAGTATACGCCCGAGCTGCAAAAGAAGGTGTATGACGATATACTTGTGCCGACCATGCAGGCGATGAACGCCGAGGGCTGTCCGTTCAGGGGCATACTGTATGTCGGGCTGATGCTGACCAAGGACGGCCCGAAGGTGCTCGAGTACAACGCGCGGTTCGGCGACCCGGAGACCCAGGTGGTGCTGCCGCTTCTGGACAGCGATTTCTATGAAATCATCGATGCGATCATGGATGAGCGTCTGGCTCAGGTCGAAATCAGGTGGAAGCCCGGCTTTGCCGCAGTGGTTGTCATGGCCTCGGGCGGATATCCGGTCAAATACGAAAAGGGTTACGAAATCAAGGGCATCAGCGAAGCGGAGCGAAAGGGCACCATCGTCTATCACGCCGGGACAAGGCTCAGGGACGGAACATTCGTGACCTCCGGCGGCAGGGTGCTCGGGGTTACAGCGCTCGGCGACACCTTGCAGGAAGCTGTTGTAAATGCATACGGCGGCGTTTCATGCATAGAATTTAAAAACAAGTATTTCAGGACGGATATCGGTAAGAAATAATGGCGAGACAGGAGATTACGACCGGCCCCGATATCCCGCTTTTTCTACTAAATACTCATGCAAGGCTTCCTACTCCTGATGTGGGAGAAGGATGAGAGGATGAGGGTTACTGGGCTTGTAATCATCAAATACTATACAATAAAAACCGCCCCATTTTTTGGAGCGGTTTTTCTTATAATATTGTTTTATGCTTTCCCTTCACAGCCAAGCACATTCTTGATTTTGTGAATCACAATATTCTTCGTGTACTTCCTGGCTTCGCCCAGATAGCTCCTCGGGTCGAAGGCTTCCGCATGCTCATAGATGTAGTGGCGTACGGCGGCCGTTACCGCAAGGCGGATATCCGAGTCAATGTTGATTTTGCAGACCGCCATTGTCGCGGCCTTCCTGAGCATATCCTCCGGCACGCCCTGCGCGCCCTCCATCCTGCCGCCGAATTGGTTGATTTCGACGACATACTCGGGAACAACGCTCGATGCGCCGTGCAGCACGATCGGGAATTCGGGCAGGCGCCTGGAGACTTCTTCCAGAATATCGTAGCGCAGGCGGGGTTCGCCCTTGAACTTGAAAGCGCCGTGGCTGGTGCCGATCGCGATGGCAAGCGAATCGACTCCGGTACGGGAAACGAATTCCTCGACCTCATCCGGATTTGTGTACTTCGCGTCGTCGGAAGACACGTTGACATCGTCCTCGATGCCGGCCAATTGCCCGAGCTCGCCTTCGACCGTGACGCCGCGCGCATGCGCATACTCGACAACCTTTTTGGTCAGCGCCACATTTTCATCAAAAGAATGATGGCTTCCGTCGATCATGACCGATGTAAAACCGCCGTCGATACAGGATTTGCATATCTCAAAATCCGCGCCGTGGTCAAGATGCAGGGCGATCGGTATATTGGATGTTTCAACAGCCGCTTCAACCAGCTTCTTTAAGTAAATGGGGCCGGCATACTTGCGGGCTCCGGCGGAGACCTGCAGTATCAGGGGCGCTTTCAGTTCGTCGGCGGCCTCCACGATTCCCTGCACCATTTCCATGTTGTTTACATTGAATGCTCCTACGGCGTACCCGCCATGGTATGCCTTAGCAAGCATTTCCTTTGTCGTTACCAGTGGCATTCGATCACACTCCTTTTCATGCGGTATTTTAGCATATTAATTACAATGTTAGCAACAATATTAGTGATTTAGCAGATTTTTATACGCAGCGGATACCTTTCGTTTGATTAGGCGGAATATTTTGCTTATAATGATATACTGATGAATTTATTCGGCATAAGGAGTATAAAATGACAGACAACAGACTTGAAAAGCTGGCCCACGGTTTAATCAATTATTCGTGCCAGCTTAAAAAAGGCGAAAAGATACTGATCGAAGTGTTCGGGCAGCACTTTGAGATTGCAAACCTGCTCGTTAGGGAAGCCTACAGGGCGGGCGGGCAGCCCTTTGTGCGTTTGCGTGAGGCCAGCGTCACCAGATCGTTGCTGATGAATGCCGATGAAGCGCTGTTAAACGCAATGGCGGACGACGACTCGGCGCTGATGAAGAAGATGAACGCATACATCGGCCTGCGCGGCGGCGACAATTCATCGGAGATGTCGGATGTGCCGCAGGAGCAGATGAATCTTTACATGAAGCATTACACGCACCGCGTGCACGGGCAGATCCGGGTTCCGGACACCAAATGGGTGGTGCTGCGGTATCCTTCGCCCTCGATGGCGCAGCTTGCCGACATGAGCACCGAGGGCTTCGAGGACTTTTACTTCAATGTCTGCAACCTCGATTACTCGAAGATGGGCAAAGCCATGCTGGCGCTCAAAAGCTATATGGAAAAGACCGACAGGGTGCGCCTTGTCGGACCGGGCACCGATCTTTCGTTCTCGATCAAGGACATACCGGTCGTACCGTGCGACGGGCATCTGAACATACCCGACGGCGAGGTGTTCACGGCTCCTGTGAAGAATTCTGTCAACGGCAAGATCACATTCAATACGCCGTCGCTGTACCAGAGCTTTACATTCCAGAACATATCGTTTTCGTTCAAGGACGGAAAGATCATTGAAGCGACCGGTAACGATTCGGCCAGGATCAACAAGATACTTGACACCGATGAAGGCGCGCGCTATGTCGGCGAATTTGCGATCGGCGTCAATCCGTACATTACAAAGCCGATGAAGGATACACTGTTTGATGAAAAGATCGCAGGGTCGATCCATTTCACGCCGGGCAAGGCGTACGACGAGGCATGGAACGGCAATACATCGGCCATACACTGGGATCTGGTGCTGATACAGACGCCTGAGTACGGCGGCGGAGAGATCTATTTCGATGACAGGCTGGTAAGAAAAGACGGTTTGTTCGTTGTCGATGAGCTCAGGTGCCTGAACCCGGAGAACCTGAAATAAGGCTTTGTGAATGAATTATCAATCTGCCCCGGAATGCCTTGCCAATGAAGGGGCGCTATTGTATAATAAATTCGGCAAACAGGCTCAGATTCATATTTGTAATCTATTTAGGAGGTATAACATATGGCAATTAAAATGGGTATCAACGGATTCGGACGCATTGGGCGCCTGTTGTTCCGTATCGCGATGGAGAGGGAAGACGTCATCGTTACCGGAATCAACGATCCGTTCATCGACCTGGAGTACATGGCTTACATGCTGCGCTACGACACAATCCACGGCCAGTTCAAGGGCTCGATCGAAACCAAGAACGGCAAGCTTGTTGTAAACGGCGAGGAGATCTCGGTATTTGCTTGCATGAACCCCGATGAAATCCCGTGGGGCTCCTGCGGCGCCGATTATATCCTTGAGTCCACAGGCGTATTCACAGACAAGGCAAAAGCCAGCGCGCACTTAAAGGGCGGCGCGAAGAAGGTCGTTATTTCAGCCCCCGCCAAGGACAAGGAAACTCCAATGTTCGTCATGGGCGTCAACAATGATAAATATACCAAGGACATGATCGTCGTCTCGAATGCATCCTGCACGACCAACTGCCTTGCGCCCCTTGCCAAGGTCGTCAACGACACCTTCGGCATCGAGGAAGGCCTTATGACCACGGTTCACTCGACGACAGCGACCCAGAAGACCGTCGACGGCCCCTCGAAGAAGGACTGGCGCGGCGGGCGCGCAGCGGCCGGCAACATCATACCCTCGAGCACAGGCGCTGCCAAAGCGGTCGGCGTGGTCATTCCCGAACTCAACGGCAAACTGACCGGCATGTCCTTCCGCGTACCGACGCTGGATGTTTCGGTCGTCGACCTGACCTGCAGGCTCAAGAAATCGGCTACCTATGAGGATATCTGCGCGGCCGTTAAGAAAGCCTCCGAAGGCTCAATGAAGGGAATCCTGGGATATACCGACGAGATGGTTGTATCCTCGGACTTCATACATGACCCCCGCACCTCGGTATTCGATGCGGACGCGGGCATCATGCTCAATGACAAGTTTGTCAAGCTCGTGGCCTGGTACGACAACGAGTGGGGCTATTCGAACAAGTGCGTGGACCTGATCGCCTATATGGCCGATGTAGACGTCAAGTAATCAGCTTATCGCTATGCCAAGGCTCTCCCGGTTATCAGGGAGAGCCTTTACTTATTTGTGTTTATCGTGAAAGAGGAAGTATCTTTTATTCTTTGCTGTGATATGCTATAATGCATTTACAAATGATATGCGCCCGTAGCTCAGCGGATAGAGCGTCCGGCTCCGGACCGGGAGGTCTCAGGTTCGATCCCTGTCGGGCGCGCCAAATTTAATGAAGAGCCTGGTTTTTCCGGGCTTTCGACATTTCATAAGCAAAACAAGCTGAAAAGAGGAAATCTATGCTGCGTGTTGTCAAAGTTGAAAATGGTCTCGTGCAGGGTCTTCCTGCAGCCGATCCCCGCATCACATCCTTTAAAGGTATACCGTTTGCAGCGCCGCCGGTCGGCGATTTGCGGTGGCGTGCGCCGCAGCCGGCAAAAAACTGGGATGGCGTGCTGAAAGCCTATGAATTCGCGCCGATCTCCATGCAGGCCAAGCCCGGCCTTGATCCGGACAATATCTACTCGCGCGAGTGGAATGTCGACCCCGAAATACCGATGAGCGAGGACTGCCTTTATCTGAATGTCTGGACGCCCGCAAAATCGGCAGGCGAAAAGCTGCCGGTGTTCGTCTGGTATTTCGGCGGCGGGCTGCAGGTCGGCAATACCGCCGAGATGGAGTTCGACGGCGAGCGGATCGCAAGGCGCGGCATTGTCGTCGTAACCGTGAATTACCGCGTCAATGTTTTCGGATTCCTGGCGCACCCGGAGCTGACCCGCGAAGCGCCCGACGCTCCGGCCAACTTCGGGCACCTGGACCAGCAGTTCGGCACGCGCTGGGTCAAGCGCAACATCGAAGCATTCGGGGGCGATCCGGAAAACATCACGATCGGCGGGCAGTCGGCTGGGGGCATGAGCGTCAATGCACAGCTCGTTTCGCCGCAAAACGAGGGCCTGTTCCAGAAGGCGATCATGGACAGCGGATTCTTTATGAGCCCTTACGGACGTGTTGTCATGCAGTCGGATCTTTCCGAAGCCGAACAGCACGGCGTCAGGTTTTTCAAGTCGCTCGGCGTCAAGACGCTTGCCGAAGCGCGTAAACTCGATGCGGAGCTGATACGCGACAAGTCGCTGAAGAACTGGGGCTTCTGGGGAACGGTGGTGGACGGCAAGTTTCAGACCGGCAAGTACAGCATCGATGTCTTCCGCAGCAGATGGCCGGTGCCGCTGCTTTTCGGACGAACCGATTCCGAATTCATGATCGGGCCGACAAAACCCGGTTCCGTCGGGTCGATGTTCGGCTCTCCGTTGGAGACGATGGATGAATATAAAAAGCTCGCAAAGCGTTTCGGCCCGAAGGCGCAGCAATTCCTGGCGCTGATCGATGCCGGCCGGGGAATCGAAGCGGCCCGCCAAAACTCGGTCATCAGTGAAATCGAGGTCGCGTGCCGCAGCCTTGCCACAGCCGAGGACAGGGCGGGTTCCGATGTGCCGAAGTATTACTATGTATTCGGCCCGACCATACCGGGCTGGGACAATCCCGGTGCGTTCCATTCGAGCGATCTGTGGTTCTGGTTCGAGACGCTGGCCAAGTGCTGGAGGCCGTTTATCGGCAGGCATTATGACCTTGCGCGCATCATATGCAACTACTGGTGCAATTTTATAAAGACCGGCGACCCGAACGGCAGCGACGCCGACGGCGCTCCGATGCCCGAATGGAAGCCCTATACCGAAAAAGAGCCGTATGCAATCTTCCTGCACGAAGAACCCGGGAAAACGGGCATGCTGCGGGAAGAGCCAAGCAAATTGATGCAGTTTCTCATCGAGGAAATGATAGAGAACGCGAAGAAGGAGTAAGCCATCGCGATGGATAACGGCCCCGGCGCAGCAGCCGGGGCTTTTTATATGCCGTTTATTAGTATATAATGACTTTCACAGGGATATCGGATGATTCATTGTAAAAATGATTGCGGGGAATCCTAGAATCATGGAAGCGGGTAAAAAGCGCATCGTCGTCGGCATGTCCGGCGGGGTCGATTCATCGGTGGCGGCGCTGCTGTTAAAAGAGCAGGGCTACGATGTGCTGGGCGTTTTCATGAAAAACTGGGACGAGGTCGATGAAAACGGCGTCTGCACATCGGACGAGGATTATCAATATGTGATCGATGTCTGCGCCAGAATCGGCATACCCTATTTTACGGTCAATTTTACGAGGGAATACTGGGACCGGGTCTTTACCTACTTCCTTGAAGAATATCAAAACGGCAGGACGCCGAACCCCGATGTGATGTGCAACAAGGAGATCAAGTTCAGGGCATTCCTGGAGTTTGCGAAAAAGATGGAAGCAGACTGCCTTGCGACCGGGCATTATGCGCGGACCGCGGCCGCAGGCGGTGTTTATACCATGCTCAAGGGCTCCGATCCGAACAAGGACCAGACGTATTTCCTGTATACGCTCGGCCAAAGCCAGCTTGCAAACACGCTGTTCCCGATCGGGCATATGAACAAAGCGGAAGTCCGGAAGCTTGCCGATGCCGCAGGGCTGCCGAACGCAAAGCGCAAGGATTCGACCGGCATATGCTTTATCGGCGAGCGCAAGTTCAAGGAATTTTTGCAGAAGTATCTGCCGGCGCAGCCCGGTGATATCGTCGACATTGGCAGCGGCAGGGTCGTCGGCGGACACGACGGTTTGATGTATTATACGATAGGCCAACGAAAGGGCCTCGGCATCGGCGGCAGCAAGACGGGCAGCGAGCAGCCCTGGTTTGTCATCGGAAAGGATTTGCGGCGCAATATACTGATTGCCGGCCAGGGGGAACATGAAGCGCTTTATACGCAAAACTGCGAGGTCGTCAATTTAAGCTGGGTGTCCGGCCATGCCCCGGGCGAGACATTCCGGTGCGGCGCCAAAACACGCTACCGGCAGCCGGATCAGGATTGTCTTATAAAAGTATCGGGCGATACCGCGCATGTGACGTTCGACTCGCCGCAGCGCGCCGTGACGCCGGGACAATCGGCGGTTTTCTATGATGGCGACGTCTGCCTCGGCGGCGGCGTCATTGACAAAGCGTATAAATAATATTGGACTGCATTTCCAGTTGCTTTTTGATTTTTATTCTGTATAATACATTCTTGCGCCTCAAAAAACGGGATTTCGAGCCCCGGACAACAAAGGCGCGGCATCGTGGGGAAAGATATCAAATGGAAAGTTTCAAAAGGGTGTTGACAACCCGAACAATCTATTGTATCTTACTCATTACCGCTTCGCGGCGGGCAGAACGGAATGCCGCTTGAACAAGCAAAATTCTTATAAAAATATCAGAGAATCCGCTTGACATGTGAACCCCGTTTTGATAAGATGTTAAAGCCGCTCGAAACTGGGCGGCGAAAATTTGCACCTTGAAAACTACAAAGTACAAAAGACCAAGCATTAAAAAGATTGGTAACGATTCTGATGAGTTGATATTAGAACTGCAGAGATGCAGGAATAATAAAGGATTAAAACTAAGAGTTTGATCCTGGCTCAGGACGAACGCTGGCGGCGTGCTTGATGCATGCAAGTTGAACGAGAACCGGGCTTCGGCCCGGGGAAAGTGGCGGACGGGTGAGTAACGCGTGAGTAACCAACCTTGTACTGGGGGATAACACCGGGAAACCGGTGCTAATACCGCATAAGACCACACTGTCGCATGGCAGAGGGGTCAAACTTCCGGGGGTACAAGACGGACTCGCGTCCCATTAGCTAGTAGGTGAGGTAACGGCCCACCTAGGCGACGATGGGTAGCCGAGCTGAGAGGCTGAACGGCCACACTGGGACTGAGACACGGCCCAGACTCCTACGGGAGGCAGCAGCAAGGAATATTGGGCAATGGGGGAAACCCTGACCCAGCAACGCCGCGTGAAGGAAGAAGGCCTTCGGGTTGTAAACTTCTGTGACAGGGGAAGAAAAAAATGACGGTACCCTGAGAGGAAGCCCCGGCAAACTACGTGCCAGCAGCCGCGGTAATACGTAGGGGGCGAGCGTTGTCCGGAATCACTGGGCGTAAAGGGCGCGTAGGCGGTTTTTTAAGTCGCATGTGAAATCCCCGGGCTTAACCCGGGAGTTGCATGCGAAACTGGATAGCTTGAGTGCGGTAGAGGAAAGTGGAATTCCTAGTGTAGCGGTGGAATGCGTAGATATTAGGAGGAACACCAGTGGCGAAGGCGACTTTCTGGGCCGTAACTGACGCTGAGGCGCGAAAGCGTGGGGAGCAAACAGGATTAGATACCCTGGTAGTCCACGCCGTAAACGATGAATACTAGGTGTAGGGGGTATCGACCCCCCCTGTGCCGGAGCAAACGCAATAAGTATTCCGCCTGGGGAGTACGACCGCAAGGTTGAAACTCAAAGGAATTGACGGGTCCCCGCACAAGCAGCGGAGCATGTGGTTTAATTCGAAGCAACGCGAAGAACCTTACCAGGGCTTGACATCCTCAGAATCCTTAAGAAATTAGGGAGTGCCCTTCGGGGAACTGAGAGACAGGTGGTGCATGGTTGTCGTCAGCTCGTGTCGTGAGATGTTGGGTTAAGTCCCGCAACGAGCGCAACCCTTATGTTCAGTTACCAGCGGGTAAAGCCGGGGACTCTGGACAGACTGCCGGGGATAACTCGGAGGAAGGTGGGGACGACGTCAAATCATCATGCTCCTTACGTCCTGGGCTACACACGTGCTACAATGGCCGTAACAAAGGGATGCCACCTCGCGAGAGGGAGCGAAACCGAAAAAAACGGTCTCAGTTCGGATTGTGGGCTGCAACCCGCCCATATGAAGTTGGAGTTGCTAGTAATCGCGAATCAGCATGTCGCGGTGAATGCGTTCCCGGGGATTGTACACACCGCCCGTCACACCATGGAAGTTGGGGGCGCCCGAAGTCAGTGAGCTAACCGCAAGGGGGCAGCTGCCTAAGGCGAAACCAGTGACTGGGGTGAAGTCGTAACAAGGTAGCCGTATCGGAAGGTGCGGCTGGATCACCTCCTTTCTAAGGAGAACATGTTGAGATCATAAGTCTTGGCATAATCCTAGGTCGATTGCAGACGAGAGTCTGTAATGATAAGCGAAGCGGCAAGCTAAAAAGCCGCAAACAACCAGAATCCATTGTACTTTGTAGTTTTGAGGGTGCGAAACCGAGCGCCGCCAGTGGCGGGAAGAGCGAGGTTGCAGCACTGTGAGCAAGGGAGAATGTCGAGCGACAGCGAGACAGGCGACCAGTTGCGAACAGAGGAGCGAGACTGAATCATAACGCTCTCTACTGATGGCGGACGGGCAAGCGAATGCCCCGAATATCCTCACAGATGAGCCAACGAAGAGCCACTCAATAATTTGGGCGAAGACCACAACTGGATATATGGGCTCATAGCTCAGCCGGTTAGAGCGCATGCCTGATAAGCATGAGGTCGGTGGTTCGAGTCCACTTGAGCCCACCAAAGCATTCCTCTTCGAGGAATGCGGAACCCGGAGCTGCCGGCAAAAGGAAGAGCGAAGCGAATCCTTTGAGAAGCAGCGGAGGGCATAAACCACAGAGAACAGTTAAGGACAATGTGGGGGTGTAGCTCAGCTGGGAGAGCGCCTGCTTTGCACGCAGGAGGCCAGCGGTTCGATCCCGCTCATCTCCACCAAAGCATTTCCCTTCGAGGAATGCGGAACCCGGAGCTGCCGGCAAAAGGAAGAGCGAAGCGAATCCTTTGAGAAGCAGCGGAGGGCAAGAAGCCAGACAAACTGGCAAAAATTAAAACTTGATGTTTACCCGGCAATGGGATAACATAAACGTCCGCGAGTGAGAACGACCGGGCAGCGCACATTGAAAACTGCATATGGAATGCAAAGGTAATCATAGCATTTGCGAAGCAAATGCGGAACCGGAGCTGCCGGCAAGAGGAAGAGCGAAGCGAATCCTTTGAGAGGCAGCGGAGGAAGAAGCATTTGTGAAACTGATGTGAAGAAACAATTAAGCGATTTAAGCTTAGGAAAATTCTGATGAATATAGATCAAGCTACGAAGAGCGCAGGGAGGATGCCTTGGCACCAAGAACCGAAGAAGGACGCGGCCAACTGCGAAAAGCCACGGTGAGCTGTAAGCTAGCATCGACCCGTGGATGTCCGAATGGGGAAACCCGGCGGGAGTAATTTTCCGTCGCCCGTAACTGAACACATAGGTTACGAGGAGGGAACCCGGTGAACTGAAACATCTCAGTAGCCGGAGGAAGAGAAAGTAAATTAACGATTCCTCGAGTAGTGGCGAGCGAAAGAGGAAGAGCCCAAACCGAATGACTACGGTCATTCGGGGTTGCGGACCAACAGGATCGAAACAAGCCTTAGACGAAGATTTCTGGAAAGTCATACCGAAGAGGGTAACAGTCCCGTAGTTAAAAAGGCGAGTTGAGAGGTTGGTATCCAGAGTACCGCCGGACACGTGGAATCCGGCGGGAAGCAGGGTGGACCATCACCCAAGGCTAAATATTACTTGGTGACCGATAGCGTATAGTACTGTGAAGGAAAGGTGAAAAGCACCCCGGGAGGGGAGTGAAAGAGAACCTGAAACCCTGTGCTTACAAGCAGAGGAAGCACGTGAAAAGTGTGACCTTGTACTTTTTGTAGAACGGACCTGCGAGTTATTGTGTGTAGCAAGGTTAAGGCGCTAAGCGCCGGAGCCGAAGGGAAACCGAGTCTTAACAGGGCGAATCAGTTGCATGCAATAGACCCGAAACCGTGTGACCTATCCATGCACAGGGTGAAGCGATGGTAAGACATCGTGGAGGCCCGAACTCACGTCTGTGAAAAAGGCGGGGATGAGGTGTGGATAGCGGAGAAATTCCAAACGAACTCGGAGATAGCTGGTTCTCCTCGAAATAGCTTTAGGGCTAGCCTCGAGGTTAGAGTATCGGAGGTAGAGCACTGAATAGGCTAGGGGGCCTCAAAGCTTACCGAACCTTATCAAACTCCGAATGCCGAATACTTTTACTCGGGAGTCAGACTACGGGAGATAAGTTCCGTGGTCAAAAGGGAAAAAGCCCAGATCATCAGCTAAGGTCCCAAAGTGTACACTAAGTGGCTAAGGATGTGAAGTTGCACAGACAACCAGGATGTTGGCTTAGAAGCAGCCATACATTTAAAGAGTGCGTAACAGCTCACTGGTCGAGTGATTTTGCGCCGAAGATGTCCGGGGCTAAAGTGTACCACCGAAGCTATGGACTCGAAAGAGTGGTAGAGGAGCATCGTATACGGGCAGAAGCAGCAGCGTAAGCCGTTGTGGACTGTATACGAGAGAGAATGCAGGTATGAGTAGCGAGAGATAAGTGAGAATCTTATCCGTCGAAAGCCTAAGGTTTCCTGGGGAAGGTTCGTCCGCCCAGGGTAAGTCGGGACCTAAGCCGAGGACGTAAAGTCGTAGGCGATGGACAACAGGTGGAAATTCCTGTACTACCGAAATGCGCTTGACCGAAGCAGGGACACAGGAGGATGAGCAGACCCCGCCGCTGGTAGAGTGGGGACAAGCAACAAGTCTTGGAGTTAGTGAAGTACGGCTCCTGAACGGATGAGTTGTTAAGTGTATCGAACTTAAGTAGAGAAGCTGCGTAATTCACACTGGCGAGAAAAGCTGCTAGGGAGCATGTAGGTACCCGTACCGCAAACCGACACAGGTAGGCGAGGAGAGAATCCTAAGACGATCGGGAGAACCCTTGTTAAGGAACTCGGCAAAATGACCCCGTAACTTCGGGAGAAGGGGTGCCATCTTCGGATGGCCGCAGAGAAGAGGCCCAAGCGACTGTTTACCAAAAACACAGGTCTGTGCGAACTCGAGAGAGGACGTATACGGGCTGACGCCTGCCCGGTGCAGGAAGGTTAAGGGAAAGTGTCAGCGCAAGCGAAGCACCGAACCGAAGCCCCTGTAAACGGCGGCCGTAACTATAACGGTCCTAAGGTAGCGAAATTCCTTGTCGGATAAGTACCGACCCGCACGAATGGCGTAACGATTTGGGCGCTGTCTCAACAAGGGACCCGGCGAAATTGTAGCACCAGTGAAGATGCTGGTTACCCGCAGCTGGACGGAAAGACCCCGTAGAGCTTTACTGCAGCCTGATATTGGATTTTGGCAATAAATGTACAGGATAGGTGGGAGGCATGGAAACCAGGACGCCAGTCTTGGTGGAGCCAACCTTGGGATACCACTCTTTTGTTGCTGGGATTCTAACCATAAGCCGTGAACCGGCTATGGGACAGTTTCAGGTGGGCAGTTTGACTGGGGCGGTCGCCTCCAAAAGAGTAACGGAGGCGCCCAAAGGTTCCCTCAGAATGGTTGGAAATCATTCAAAGAGTGTAAAGGCAGAAGGGAGCTTGACTGCGAGACAAACAAGTCGAGCAGGGACGAAAGTCGGGCTTAGTGGTCAGGTGGTAGTGAATGGAAATGCCATCGCTTAACGGATAAAAGTTACCTCGGGGATAACAGGCTGATTCCTCCCAAGAGTTCACATCGACGGAGGAGTTTGGCACCTCGATGTCGACTCGTCACATCCTGGGGGTGGAGCATCTCCCAAGGGTTCGGCTGTTCGCCGATTAAAGTGGCACGCGAGTTGGGTTCAGAACGTCGTGAGACAGTTCGGTCCCTATCCACTGTGGGCGTAGGAAGATTGAAGGGATCTGTCCCTAGTACGAGAGGACCGGGATGGACGCACCGATTGTGCATCGGTTGTCGCGCCAGCGGCATGGCCGAGTAGCGAAGTGCGGACGGGATAAACGCTGAAAGCATCTAAGCGTGAAACCCACCTTAAGATAAGTCTTCCCATCCGGATAACGGAGTAAGACCCCTTGTAGACTACAAGGTTGATAGGTCGGAGGTGTAAGTGCAGCAATGTACTAGCTGACCGATACTAATAGGTCGAGGGCTTGATCAATGATATATATTTTGAAGAACATACAGTATTCCATATGTAGTTTTGAATGGGCGCGAAACTGAGTGGCTGCCGATACAGGCAGCGGACTCCGGGGCGGGCGTAAAATTGAATAAGTTTACAACATGAGCAATCATGTTAATATTTCCGGTGGCAATAGCAAGGAGGATCACCTGTTCTCATACCGAACACAGAAGTTAAGCTCCTTAGCGCCGAAAATACTTGGCGGGAAACCGCCCGGGAACATAGGACGTTGCCGGATTCTAAAATGAAAAAGTCCGTATCGTATGATACGGCCTTTTTCGTTTATGCTCCTACTCAATCTCGATTTATGCTGCGTTTTGACAGTATTTTGTGATTAATTTCATTTTGTTAACCAAATCTACATATTATATGGTAATATATTTATATGATAATGGTATTTTATATTTATTTGTTATAAAATATCTTTTAGAAAAGGGAAAAAAGTATCTTTTGCGTATAAGATTCAGTTGGTGCATATACTGAAATAATTCTCTCACGTACGGAGGTTTATTCATGAACAGGACATATGACGACGTGAAAAAAAGCTGGATCATTGATATTGATATCGATATGGATCTTTACAATGTCCCGAAGCTTAAGGAAATGTCTGAATCCTGCATCAATGAAAAACAGGCCGATATACTGCTGGATTGTTCTAAAATGCAATATATGGACAGCACCGGCCTTGGCGTTTTGGTAAGCATACTGAAGAGGGTCCGCGAATACCAGGGAAAAATACATGTCAGCGGCCTGAAACCCCATGTGATGCGTATATTTACCATAACGGGACTGGATAAGGAATTCTGCTTTGAGGAGGAGTTGGATGGATAAAGTCATCTTGCAATTTCCTGCGAAAGCAGATTTTTTATTAACTGCCCGCCTGACTGCATCGTCGATCGGGTCGCGCATGGGCTGCCATATTGACAAACTCGAGGATTTGAAGACCGCGGTCTCGGAAGCCTGCCATATCATCATGCACGAAGGCAAATTCAGCAATTTAAACATCGTTTTCAATCTCAATCATACGAATCTGGGCATATGTGTAAGCGGTATGGATTCGGGGGGAGAAAAACCCGGGATTGAAACGGATATCGAGATGAGCCAATACATACTGGATGCGATGACAAAAAATCTGAATATTAATACAGACGGTTCGAACGCCGTTCATCAAGTTTCTTTCACAATCGATGCCGGGGAGGACGGTTTTTTTTAGTGTCGAATACTAGGCTCAACAAACCCGATGATACCGAAAAGCTTCTGGAACAGTATTGCGTAACGAGGGACAAGGAGTTGCGCAATATTCTCCACAACAGATATTCCTATATAGCGGGCGCAGTAGCGCGCAGGTATACCGGCAGGGGCATTGAGTATGACGATTTGTTCCAGGTAGCTTCCCTTGCCCTCGTGAAAGCCCTTGAGCGGTTTGATATCACAAAGGGCGTCAAACTGCAAAGCTTTGTTGTGCCGACAATCATGGGCGAAATTAAGAATTATTTCAGAAATTACAGCCAGGGCATTAAAACTTCCAGGAAAAGCAACGACCTGATCATGAAAATGAAGACGGCGCGCGAGGATCTTACAAGGAAACTGAACAGGACCCCCAAGACATCTGAAATTGCAGAATATATGCAGGTCAGCGAGGAAACGGTGCTGGAACTGCTCGAAATTAACAACAACACCCATCTGGCATACCTCGATTCCGAGACCAAGGAAGGCAGCGGCAGCGAGCTTCTTTATCTCCTTGGCAGGGATGACGAGGGTTACAGTTCGGTTGAGGACCGGGACTTTATCAAGAGCGCTATGAAGCTTCTTGATAAAAAGGAAAGGTATATCATCTACCAGAGATACTTCAATCAAAAAAGCCAGCGAGAGGTATCCAAAGCCATCGGCGTATCACAAATGTATGTGTCCAGAGCCGAGAAAAAAATACTGGATAAAATGAGAACAATCATCAAGTAATTAGCAATTCATGCTCCTATTTTCATGTTTCATTTTAGCCATTCAAGGGTATTAATATGGTATGAAATTCAGGAGGTTGACGCTTTTGGATCTGGCAAGCTGTCAATACTATAAAATAACCAATATGTCCGAAATGAACAGCATCATAAAGAATATCATAGCCGATATCAACAACTGTGTTCTTTTGGATGAAGCATCGACCTTCAATGTTCGCCTGATATTGTCGGAACTCATTACGAATGGATTCAAGCACGGCGGAGCCTGTGAAGAGCATCCTTTTGAGATATGGCTCGATGCAAGGAGAGGTCATTTGTTGCGGTTCATGGTCTATGACGGAGGTGCAGGATTTGACCTGCCGCCCAGGGTGCGCGCGGATGTTTTGGATGAATCGGGCAGAGGATTGGTGCTCGTTAATGAATTGGTTGAGAGCATTGATTTTCATCAGGACAGCGGAAAAATCTCCTTTTGCGTCGGAGTTTAGTATAAAAAGCGACCTGTGAAAGGTCTTTTTTTATATGTGGATATTATGCATTGATATTATACTTTAGTTTCTTTATAATGTAAGGACACGAAAACGAACAGCCTTTTTGGCTTACAGGTAAAGAGGGTCCGGCTTTTGTCTGAATATAGAAAAAAGAAAAAATATCGCATCAAGCCAAGGTTTTATTTCTTTTTGGCTATATTGATTGCTGTCTGCATTTGGGCCGGATACGGGCTCGTCAAGTTCTTCGAGCCCCCGGTTGTCGAATGGGGACGCCTTTCAAACGATGTTGAGGCCAATGCCGTCATCATCAGGGACGAGATGGTTGTAAACTCGGATAACTACGGCCGCCTCGAGTGCCAGGTCGCTGAAGGCGAATATGTGGAGCTCAATACCGAAGTCGCGCAGATTTATGAATCGGGGTTTTCCGAAGATGATATCAATAATCTGATCGATATCCGGCAGCAGATCAAGGACTATCAGACAAGCAATATTTTAAAGAACATCATACATGATGACCTTATTCGTATCGATACTGAAATAGACGCCCTGATTGATGAAATATCCGAACTGGTCAGAACCGGCGATACCAGGCAGCTTCCTGCAAAGGAGCGTCAGATGTCGCTTCTAATGGAACAGCGCAGGAGCACGATGAACGAGATCCTTCAGTCCGACTCTTCGCTGGAAACACTTTACCAGCAGGAGCAGGTGCTTATAAATAAAATTGATTCGACCAAGGTCACACTGCTGACACCGAAGGCCGGGCTTATCAGCTTCTTCATAGACGGCATGGAGGGGATGCTGAATTTCAAGCTTGTTGAGCATATGAGCGCCGGCGATTTTGAGTTAATCTATTCACAGATCGAAGATACATTCTCTAAGAGCGGGCTGGGCTCGAGCTCCGTCGTCAATATGAACCAGCCGATTTACCGTATCGTCAACGAGGGCAAGTGGTATGCCGCGATGCTGATCTCAAGGAACGAAAACACGCTGCAGAGCGGAGCGAACTGTCAGGTTTCATTTGAGGGTTACGGCGAGGAGATGCTGGATGCCACCGTATACGCGGTGCGCGATGCAGGCCGCGATGTGCTTGTCATACTCGAATTCCGGCAATCGGTGGCCCCGGTTGTAACCTTAAGGACAGCGGTCTGCCACATAGGCGCGGCCGGACAAGGCTTCAAGGTGCCGCTCAGGACACTGGTCAATATCGATGGTGTGCAGGGCGTGCATGTCAAGGATGAACAGGGGCAGACATTCATACCGGTCAATGTCATAGACTATGACTCCTATTATGCGCTGGTAACCGAAGCCTCGGACGCCACCAAAAGCCTTATCATTGATCAGAGGCTGGTGGTTCCCTGACATGGGGCTTGAAGAGAATGTAAAGATCATCCGGCAGAAAATTGCTGAAGCCGCCTCAGATAGCGGCCGCAGGGCCGGCGATATCATGCTCATTGCCGCCAGCAAAGCGCAAACACCCGAAAGCATAAAAAGAGCGCAGCAAGCGGGTATTCAGAATTTCGGCGAAAACTATGTGCAGGAATTTGTTGAAAAATATGGCATGATACCGGAAGTTCATTGGCATTTCATTGGACAACTGCAGTCAAATAAGGTAAAATATATTGTTGATAAAATTACGATGATCGAGTCGGTCGACAGATTATCCCTGGCTCGGGAGATCGATAAAAGAGCCGAAGGCCTGGGCCGTAAAATTGACGCGCTGCTTCAAATCAATATCGGCGGCGAAGCACAGAAGGGCGGGGCAGACCCGCGCGAAACAAGAAGAATGCTGGATGCCTTGCTGGAGTTTCCAAATATCAATATCTGCGGTCTTATGTGCATTCATCCGCTGACCAAAACGCCCGCGGAAGCCAAACCTTACTTTGCGGGTATGAAAAAGATTTTTGACGATATGAACGCGTTGGGTTATAATATGAAATACTTATCGATGGGGATGTCGGGCGACTATGATACAGCAATCCGGGAGGGTGCCAATATCGTTCGGGTCGGAAGCCTGATATTCGGCCCCAGGCAATAAGGGGTACACAGGAGGGAATTGATGGCAGGTAATTTCTTCTCAAAATTCATGTCATTCTTGGGCATGGATGAGGGATATGACGGGGAGTTCGCCGATGAAGCCGAGCAGAGGCCGTCGACAACAAAACGAAGCCCTGCACAAGGCGAATATGTTTCAAGGAGATCGGCGCCGCCCTCTACGATCGGGAGCAGGCGCGCCGTCTATGATGATGCGCAGGATCAACCGGCGCACGAGCAGGCTGCGGGTACGCCCGGGGCTGTGCGCATGGTGGTATTTCAGCCGCAAACCTACGAAGATACCCAGACTATTATTGATAATTTAAAATCCAGAAAACCGGTTATTGTAAACCTGGACTCCCTGAATGTTGAGGTTGGACAGCGGGTGCTTGATTTTATGAGCGGCGCAATCTATGCGTTGGACGGAAGCATAAGGAAGGTATCAAAGGGCATCTTTTTGCTTGCTCCCCGCGGAGTCGACATTTCCGGTAATTTCGCATCAGGATTGCCGGGCAGCATAAGGGGCAAGAATTATTTCAACATGCCCAACCGCACGGAATAAACTTAGGAGATAATGGAATTGGCCCAGGTTGGAGAGATTCTTTTAAAGATAGCCAGTGTTTTTCTGAATGCATACACATGGGTGATTTTGGCGCGCTCGCTATTGTCTTTTTTTATGTCGCCGATGAGCACTCTTATACAGTTCCTGCATTTTCTGACCGAACCTGTGATTAGCCCGGTGCGAAAATTGCTTGCGCCTCTGGTTGAAAGGAGCTCCATACCGCTTGATCTGTCCCCGCTTGTGGCATTCGTAATCATCGTGATGGTGCAAAATGCGGTCGAGATGCTGATCGTGTACTTATACTATTAGTATAGTATGGTTGAAATAAGAAAGGCAGGACTTCGGAGCACTGCCTTTTTAGTTTATGCTCTTTTGGGTAAAGTACGCCAGTGGTGGGACTGCAACTCGGGGCGAATCACCGTCTTCCTGCCTTTCAGGTAATAATCCAAAAATTCGCATATCACATCATTGATGATTGGACTCATCATTCCGTGCTCGCCGCCGGGCACATAATACATCATCGCAGTGGAGCCCGCTTCCTCAAGCGCGTTGCGCAGCTTCCTGGCATGTACCGGATCCACAATATCGTCATCCGTGCCATGTATGATAAGAAACGGAGGTTCCGTGCCGTCGATATAGGTGAGCGGGCTGGCGGCTGCGGCGCGGATTTTGCCGGCTTTTGTATCGGCAGGAGCGCCGAGCAGCAGTTCGATCGGATTGATTTCATCTTCACCCTGCCCGGATTTCCTTTGCGGGAATGAAAAATATGAAGGCCCGTTGAAAACGACAACGGCCTGCAGGCTGTAGTCCTCGCCCGGCCTTTCCCAATCGGCGTTTCCGACGGATACGCCCATCATAGAGCACAGATGCCCGCCGGCGGAGTCGCCGGATACCGCAATTTTGGATGCGTCGTAGCCGTATCTGCTCCCGTTCTTTTTTATGAACAGCAGCGCATCTTTGAGATCCAGCATTTGAGCCGGGAAAGGCGCTTCGTCGCTGTATCTGTAATCAACGGTTGCAACCGCATAGCCGCGCGACAGCATTGGTGCAATCAGGTCGTACCAGTTTTTATTCAGCTCATTCCAGCCGCCGCCGTGGATCCACATGATAAGCGGCGGATTCTTCTCATCGGGCACAAATATGTCCATGCCGAGGCCATGGCCCTCGACGCTTTTAAAAATGATATCCTTGTATTCTTTCATAGTACACTCCTTCAGCTTTCGCTGCTATATACTTCTATAACATGCTCGAATATCCTTTCGGGCATGTAAATTTTCAAGATGAACGGATGCCGGATCCATACAAAAAAATATTGTATAAAATAAAGGCATTTGGCAATTTCTGTCGAATACATACCATATCCTCCGCTTGCTGCAGGGTTGACCAATTGTATTTAAGTGCTATAATAATATAGAACAATGGTATCATTGGGATAATTGTGTATTGATGCTGTTATGAATAGCCTGCTGACAGATAAATAGCGGCAGGCTGTTTGAGGGAGAAGTATTAAAGGGCTGTATTTGGAGAGAACATACAAATGATGGGAGAGGGTTGTAATGTATGATGTAAGGAATGTTGAGGAGAAGAGGTTTTCCCAGGCATTTCGAGGCTATGACACGGATGAGGTCGATGATTTTCTGGATGAGTTGGTGGATGTAATCTCTAAAAGCAATGAAGAACTTGCCAGCTTGAGAAAGCAGGTCGAGGAGCTTAAGGGGCGTGAGGACAACATCTCGAACATGGAAAAAACGCTTCGCGATACATTGATGACCGCCCATAAAGCCGCGGACGAGCTTATCAAGAACGCCAAGAAAAATGCCGAAGAAATCATAGCAAACGGCGAGGCAACCGCTAGAAAATCCTATGAGAGCCTTACGGATAAAATCGAGAATGCCAAGGCCGAACTGAAAAGCATCAATCAGCAAATCGAAGCCGCGAAAAAGCAGTTCAGGGATTTCTATAAGAAGCAGATCGCCATGCTGGATGGAATGGGCGACCCGTCGGTTGCGCAAACTACGATGGAGTTCGTCAGCGAGCCGGTTTCGCGGGATGATATGGAGGATAAGGCTGAATTCGAATCATCCGAAGGCGAGGTTCCGGAGTTTTTGAAGATAGCACAGTCGCTTGCCGATGAAATGAAGGAATATCCCATACGCGACAGCGATACACAAATGTATAGAAGACAGGATCCGCGCCTTGCGAGCTTCAGGCGGCGAGAAGCAAACGAAAGAAAATAAAAAGTTTTCAGAAAAGCGGTATAACCGCTTTTTTGTTGGAGGCAGCATGCTGGCTATTGTCATTGCGGCAGTTATCATCATATCGGACCAGATAAGCAAGTACTTCGTAATCAGGGATTTAAAACCTGTGATCGACATACCGCTCTGGGACGGCGTATTTCACCTGCATTATGCGCAAAATACCGGCGGTGCTTTCAGCATACTGCAAAACCAGCAATGGATCTTTTATATCTTCAACACGATTGCAATTTTCTTTATACTGTATATGATTTTCAAAGAAAAGAAAACACTCGGTATATTCGGCCTTGTGTCTCTGGCCATGATTATGGGCGGCGCCATCGGAAATCTCATAGACCGCATCAGGTTCGGATATGTTGTTGATTTTCTGTATTTCAAGCTCATCAATTTTGCAATTTTCAATGTAGCGGACTCCTGCATCACCATAGGGTCGATACTGCTCGGCATCTATGTACTGTTCCTCTATGAAAAAAGAAGTGCGCTCCAGGCCCCGCCTGCGGAGCATCATGAGCCCGCCGGTTCCGAAGGTGAGGGCAATTAGAGTTATCGAATGCATCATCAGGGCGGAAGACGCCGGAAAGCGGCTTGATGCCGCTGCAGCCGAGTATGCCCTGATATCGCGCTCCTATGCGAAAAACCTGATCAACGAAGGCCGCGTATCGGTAAACGGTGCGCCTTCCAAGGCATCCTATACGGTCAGGGAATCCGACCGCATCCGTGTGGAGATCCCGGAACCCGAGGTATTGGATGCACAGCCCCAGGATATCGCGCTCGATGTTGTCTATGAAGATTGCGACCTTATTGTGATCAACAAGCCACGCGGCATGGTCGTGCACCCTGCGCCCGGGCACGGTGAAGGAACGCTGGTCAATGCGCTGCTGCATCATTGCGGAGATCTTTCCGGCATCGGCGGCAGCATGCGGCCGGGAATCGTGCACCGGATCGACAAGGATACGACCGGGCTCATAGCGGTCGCTAAAAACGACGCCGCGCACCAAAGCCTGTCGGCGCAAATCAAACAGAAAGCCGCTTCGCGCGATTACTATGCGCTGGTCGAGGGTGTGGTTAAGACGGGCGGTACAGTCAGCCAGCCGATCGGCAGGCACCGCACGGACCGGAAGAAGATGGCCGTGGTCAATGGCGGCAGAAGCGCCGTAACCCATTACAGCGTAAAGGAAAGCTACGGTGAATATACGCTGCTTGATGTGTCGCTTGAAACCGGGCGCACGCACCAGATCCGGGTTCATATGGCTTATATCGGGCATCCGGTCGTCGGTGACAGTGTGTACGGCAGAAAAAAACAGAAGTTTTCTCTGCAGGGGCAGATGCTGCACGCATACCACTTAAAGCTCACGCACCCGGTGTCAGGGGAGGTTATGGACTTCTATGCGCCGCTGCCCACGGACTTCGAGTCGGTGGTCAATATTCTGAGATCATACGAATAGGTGTGGACAACAGCCTGTGCATATGGTATTATTACATGAAAAGTTGCCTTTAAGCAGGTTCGGAGAGACCGGCAAGGTATCGGATAAGGATGATCGTATAGCCTTACCGCGCCTTGCGGTAGGGCTTTTTGATTATCAGGATCATAATCACGGGAGGTATGCGGCATGAAAAAGAAAAACAGGCTGATGGACAGTGATGCCGTTCGCAGGGCTTTGACACGCATATCCCATGAAATCATCGAGCAGAATCAAAATCTTGAGGATGTCGTCATAATTGGTATACAGCGCCGCGGCGTTCCGCTGGCCAGGGAGATCGCGGCCAATATTGACAGGTTTGAGGGCGTTCGGATACCTGTAGGGGTGCTTGACATTACATTCTACAGGGATGACCTTTCACTGCTGGATGAGCACCCTGTCATTAAGGGAACCGACATACCGTTTGTCATTACCGGCAAGACGGTTGTTTTGGTTGATGATGTGCTCTTTACCGGCAGGACTGCGCGGGCAGCCATGGATGCGCTAATGGATCTGGGCAGACCCCGCGCGATCAGGCTTGCCGTGCTTGTGGACAGGGGCCACAGGGAATTGCCCATCAGGGCCGATCATGTCGGAAAGAATGTACCGACATCAAGGCATGAGGTTATTGGTGTTCATGTCGAAGAGTTTGACAATGAAACCAATGTTGATATATATGAAATCGATTGATTGCCGGAGCCTCCGGTATTTTTTTTGTCAATCATATTATAAGCAACGGGCAGGATTGATCGTATGGCGTTGAAAACAAAGGATTTGCTTGGCCTTGAGGGCGTATCGAAAGAAGAAATACTCGAGATACTCGACACATCGGTGCAGATGAAGAAAATATTGCTGTCTGGATCGAAAAAGGCACCCCACCTGCAGGGGAAATCGGTCATCACGCTGTTTTATGAAAACAGCA